>Ga0265798_10000157_pt1 | contig 129709 bp, 108 predicted proteins | sample P3T30metagenome_FD_192430 | JGI IMG/M metagenome (GOLD analysis project Ga0265798, IMG submission 192430) | Plant litter microbial communities from East Loma Ridge, Irvine, California - P3 T30 | ecosystem: Environmental > Terrestrial > Plant litter > Unclassified | place: USA: California...
TCTTGCCGGCATATAAGCCAGCTATAGCTTCCTTTTTGAAGCTTTCGAAATCAAAATCTTCTTGTGTTGCCATGTTCATGTCGATAGTTTAAAGTTACACTATTGACACAGTTCATGAAACACCCTCGGAGCCTACTTTCCGAATGGAGTTTCCTGCAAATATCTCTTGGGAGGAATTCTTCAGCGGGAACTTCGTTTCCTCTACAATGATTGAGTCTATTCATAAGGAGTTCTTTGTTTTTGGTGAAAGCGGATTATGGGGAAAATATTCAGCTTCAGATTATAAATACCCAATAGATATAATAGGCTTCAAGCCAGAATATCAAGCCATTTTTCAGGATGAGTTTTGCCAGAATGAAGCCGACTTGAAAGATATTCAAAACAATTTGCCAGATTTATATAAAAGTGCTCTATACAATAAACGATTCATCAATATGTCCGTTTCTTAATAATTCTCACATATCAACGGTTAATAATAATGATCAAGTAAATGCAAATACTGCCCAGCTGACCTAATAGAAATCGGATTAGTAAGTGTATCTATCACTATTCCCTCTTTATTTGATAAATCGCATGCCAGCGTCTCTGTATTCCACCGTTTTTTGAAATTATGCTGTCCTATGTAAAAGCTAGCTTATCCTTACCCGTAAAATGTCTTTATAGAGCGGACCGATCCTTTCAAATAGGCTGTTATTCGGCGCCTTTCTCTCTAGGATACATCAATTATTTTATCTGCAATTCTCAAACAATTCTCTAGCGTTCCGCTGATTCCCATCTTTTCCGTTTCGACTGTTAAAAGTTGTTTTGCTATTACTTGTCTATCAGCACCTGCCTTTTTAAGACTAAGAAATTGAGGAACATAAGATTGATATTCGTCTCGAGGACCTATGTCAATTATTCCAATTGGATCCCAGTCATGCCAAAGTATGTCGTCAATCTTTTTATAGAGTAAAAAGTCCTTTGCTGCATTTAAATTGTTCTTAAACTTCTTATTCCGCTTGAAAAGCAAAATGGTCGATTTGACTTCCTCTTCCAGTCGGTTGTCTTCAAAGTAGCCAGCAGTCTGCAAGGCTAAACTCGGAATGAAAAAACCACTATCATGGTCGAATGGTGCAGATGGTTCTGAGCAGTTATAAATGATTTTAGAAACTTTTTCTGCTAACGATAAATAGGACTGAGGTTCAAAGTTGTTGTTGGCAAGTAGCCAATATCTTATTTTATTAAACTGCCCATGAGCTTCGTTCCATCGGTCTTTGTCATCGATGATTGAATAAAGTTCTGTGATAGGATTCGGAATCTCCCTAACATAGTTGTCAAAACGAGATAATACAAGTCCGGCCCAACCAGGTTTTATATCATCGGGGATATTTTGAAAAATTTCTTTTCCGATCTTGATATCCGTTTTTATCTGGTGTGTTTCCGATGTCATAAAGTAAATTAAAACATTCAATGAAATACTAGTTTAGCAAGACAATGCTAAGAGCGTATTTCATTTTCCCTTTAATCAAATATATAAATCTCTTATAATAGCTAATCGATGTGGATAATGTTTTCGAGGTAAAAGTGGTGAACATCATCATCTTCTCAATATTCCCTCTATTTTTGACAATCGGAATTCTAGCTTCTTATTATTTCACCGTTTTTCAGTATTTTACTAACCCTAATATCCGTGGAGGCATAATTTACTACTTTATGGAATGGAAATGATAAATAAAGAAAAACTAATAGAACTATCCAAACGCTATCCAAAAGATGTCGAGTTGTACAATCAAGATATTATTAAGTTAATGAAGTTGCCCGGACAGATCCCGGGTGATTTTGACCAACAATTACTTGAGTTTTTGAAGCTGACCAATGGTGCCCATATTCTAGATTATAGATTTTATGGGTATAAAAATATTGAATTCACCCCTAGTTTGCACCAAAATATGCGAAACAGATGGTATGAATGGCAACATATTGCGGGTACCATTATCCCTTTTGTTGGCAGTAGTTCAAGTTTCGGTTTTGGGTATCTAGAAAAGCTACCTTTTCAAGGATCACATCCTATTGTTTATTTCAGTGAGTTTCCGGAGGATACAACTATTGTGGGTTCTGGATTCAATATCTTCTTCAACATATTTATAAACTATGTTGAGTTATCCCTAATTCAGGGCGATAATATAGAAGTGGATATTGATGAATGGCCGTTTAATACTGAAAAGTTATGTCAATTAGACCCATATTTTGCAGAGATCATTAACTCGAGCAAGGTAATTAACATGATAGACTCGATAAGAAGAAGTTAAGCATCTTCTGTCTATTACACTCATGTCTTTAACCGCAGTGTATCAAAATTCCCTACTCTAAAAAGACGGCCTGGATGATCTGACCTCAATTGAAGCTTTACGGCAAAAGAGAGAAATTACGGTATGTTAGACCAATCTAGTGCCAGATATTGTATACTTCATTATTGCACCGGTTAATGATAATATGGAGTCTATCAATCAAATTGAACTTAAGGGGTAGCCATACCTTCATTATTTACGACGGCGTAGCTGATCGGCCTTGTTCAGAAGCGCTCGGGCAAAATGGGATATGTTGGTTTGTGCGACAAATTTGCTTGCTAACAATTCTGTATTCTCCATTTTAAACATTAAAGTAATACTGGTGCTGGAGAGAGAAGACATCGTTCTTTGAGACAAATGCCAGAATTCTTGTCGGCTTTCAGTTAAGGTTGCATGTAAAATGGTAAAAAACAACAAGCTCGTATCTATCCGTCAATAAGGATTCCAGAGACATTAAAGTCTTCAAAATTTATTGTGATAAGATGATTGGCATCATGAATGGTTTCGAAGGACATATCCCAAATCGAAGGATAAGTTTCCATTCTAGGAATTGATATTCCCACTACCTTAAATTCATTTTTAAAGTCCTTTATTTCTAAATTATCTATCCAGTTGTTGAACTCTTCCTCAATCAACGGTTTTGATTTTAAAATCAATTGCTCGAAAGATGACTCTACCCTCTTAAAAAACGCCCTTTGTTCGTCCGTAGGTCCAGTAAAGTCAGCATCTATAGAGCATTCAATTTGTCTATTTATTGGTTTGAAAAAAACCTTACCTTCAAAATAGCTGTTAGCGGGGTTGTTTTTTATTTCCATGAGAGTTAGTTCTCCAAAGAACTCATCTTGAATTTTATTTGGCTTTTTGAAAATGTTGAAAAATCCCATAGACTCTTGTTATTTATTACTTGGCAGCTAAAATAACTTTTTACTTACTGCAATGAAATTACCGCAAACAGAAATGTACCGCCCCTTTATCGTGGCAATGGTCTATAAGCTAAAAGTCTGTTTCAAGGGTGATGACAATGTTTTCATTTCATCTTTGTTTTGGCGTTGTGCCGATTGATCTATATGAGGTGCTGCATTATTATTTTCAAACACTACGGCAAGAGTCCCTAATCAATGATTTGTATGGCACAAGATAGTATCCATCTATCATTATTCCCTGGTTTTTTGAAGGTTGTTAGACCTTGCTCTCTTTTACAATTTTAATGTATCTATAGCAGGTGGCGATGGGTATCTGTAGCCTTCTGGATATTTCCAAAATGGAATATTTCCCCGTATCATGAAGATCCAAAGCAGTCATTGCCAACTGAAGCTTTTCAGGGGATAAGCCTGATGGACGGCCTCCCTTTTTACCTCTAGCTCTTGCTGCAACGAGCCCCGCTTTAGTACGTTCCCGGATAATCTCCCTTTCAAACTCTGCTAATGAAGCAAAAATATTAAACGTAAATCTTCCTGTAGCTGTTGTAGTATCAATGTGATCATGTAGGCTAACGAAATTAACTCCTTTTTCATTGAACACAGCAACCAGATCTACCAGGTCACGAAGAGAACGACCAAGACGATCCAATTTCCAAACGACTACCTGATCACCCTTACGAAGAGTCGCCAAAAGATTTTTTAGTTCGGGTCTGTCTGTATTCTTGCCGGAAATCTTTTCCTGGTATATTGTCGTGCATCCATAATCTGTCAGCGCATTGAATTGAAGATCTAAATTTTGGTCTGCAGTACTTACTCTTGCGTAGCCTATTTTCATGTTATTTTTTATTATCAAAAACTCATTATCAAAAATAGAAAAATCATTTTGATTAATGGAATGGGTTTATGATAATCAGCAAAAAGAGAAAAGATATTTTAGGCTTAATGGGATAGGTTTGATCCGTTTAAAGGCATTAGTTTATGCTCAAGATAAATTATCAAATAACGAGGGATTATTGATAATATGTAAGGGTTGAATACTGCATTGCCTAAAACGAAATCTGAGAAGTCTATTCCTTACATCGTCTAAGAAAACCAATTAAGTAAAAAGGCCGTTCATCTTTCAATGTGATGGCCTCTTGATTTTCAAATACTTTTTAAGAAAGTTTCTTTAGCGAAAGCAATACATTCATTTAGAATTCGAATCCTAAGATAATTGATGTCTCTGTAAATCCGGATTGCTTAAGGCTTTTATTAAATAAGGACCAAAGCCTGGATCCAGGTAGGTCTGGGGCTTATCGATTTTCTTAGATTCAGGCAAGATGAAAATGAGTTATTCTTCATCAAGAAGGCTTAATTCTGCAATGTCTTTGCTTGAGCCATCCAAGTTCAATGTACTTAAAGCAATACTATAAACAAGCCAGAGACAAATGAGGTCAGAACCAAAGAAGAGGAATGTCCAGGTGATATATTCTTCTTTTAACGGTTTTAACTAACCTGATATTTACAAAAACGACTGTATTGTGTTCGCCCTTCAACGGTGATTAAGTCTATAAAAAACTGCTTCTATAGCATATCCTCTTGCGATAGGAGTGCTAATTAATTGTGGAGTAAAGATTGATAAATGGTTCGAGAAAAACTACCTGCTTGGATTTATCTTCTAATTTGAGTTTAGGCCATAATGCCGAGAACTCACTTAAAAATTCACCCGCATTATCAATTTCTTGGTCTTCCCATCTTTTAAGCACTATAGGCAATAAAGCTATTTCATTGGTAAATTCATTCTTAAAATCTATGGAATTAAGTGCTTTGGACAGGTTTATATCTGTTTTTATAATTTCCTTTAGATTGCCAGACATTTTGTCATTTAAGTAAACCGTGTCAATTTTTCCTTCTGCATTGAAGACAAGGCTAATAGAAAAGACATAGGCATGATTCTTCGGACTTTTTAAAAGTCGGTCAATATTCATATGCTTTCCAAGAACTTTGATGATTGGAATTCTATAATCAATCTTTTTTGTAGTAGGAGAGTGAATAATTTGACCTTTAGCAAAAAAAACGTTGAAAGTCAAAATAAACAGAAAAAAAATAATGGTTTTCATAATTAATTACAATAAGTGCCTAGGCGATTAGACGCTGACTTTCTATGTTTATTATTAATGGACTCTATTTCTGATCGCTCTTCAGAACTAAGTTTAGATGTATAAAAAGGGGTTTCCTGTAAACCGCCCCAAGAAAGAGCCCAAGCTTCTTGATTACTAATATTTGGATATGCTAGTTTAAGCGCATCAGTCATCAACGACACATAATTATTGGCCATAGTCTCATGCTGATCAGGCATTATAAGTCTTCCAGATCCATCTTTTGGGTACTTTGAAAACAAATAAGCATGGAGAACTTCATGATATACTGTTGACAAAATATATTCCTTAGATCTCTGAGGTAATGTGTTTGCATTTAAATTTATGTCAAAAGTGTATTGATTCCTTGGAGTTGTAGCTCCATCAGTGGTACTTGGAAGAGTTGTTACATCATAAAAGTTAATATCATGATCAGTGTATTCACTACCACCAAAGGTCAAATTCAGCATATTTTTTATTTTTGTATTAGCATTCCTTGCCATATCTACACCGGCAGAGACGCATTGGTTGTTAACATTATTTGTAATTCTTCTACTACTAGGTGTGCTTGGAGTTGGGTTGCTACCAGGACCACCGCCAGAACCACCACCCGAACCGTTGCCACCTGGCCCAGATCCACCTCCGTTGCCGCATATTGTATGACCGACATATACACTGTAAACATTTTGACAATAAGTATAATACGATCCTATGTCATAGCAATTTACACCTATAACTTCATAAATTGGTGTTTCTGTGCATTGATCCGGGTAAGCCGCACTTAGTTTGCCCTTACTAGAAAAACGAGCTCTTGATGCTGTTTTATATAGCTGTGCTTGTTTATTAACGGATACGACATTTGTCATATTTCCTTGTAGATCATGATAGACAATTGTTCCGCTAAAATTTAGTTCTTTTTTTAAGAATGTGTTTTTATCAGGATCTGAAGATGTATCTGTCAAATATTTATCATCACTAATTATCGTCATGAAATAACCTTCCGTTTTTGTCGCCGTTTTTATAAATAAAAATCTAGTGATACTTTTATTTAAGCGAATTGTATCTCCCGGCGTAAGAATCTTTGTGTCAAACTTAAAAATGCCAGAACTTGTAATTGGAATCTCGAAGATTATGCTATCCGATATCGTATAGGTCTTTGCATTTTTCCAATTTATACTAAGTACATGATGTCCGATGTTAGTGTTCCTTGCACTCCTACGGAGGACTTTAATGAAGATATTTTACGTGTACCACTATTTTGAGTGAAGAGGGATGTAGTGATCGGCCGGCTTGATGTTTGTTCTTTAAACCAAGTTTGTACTTGTGAAATGGTCGTAGAATCTTCATTGTTTAACTTATCCTTTTTGCAAGAATATATGAATGCGCCTATAAAAAGCGTAACGAAAAAAAGCTGTAAATTCTTATTGAGAGCGTTTTTGTTCATAAATCAAATAATTTGGTTAAGGATTAAATATAATGATCTAAGATTAATAAACAATATATAACTTTTAATAAGAATAATAAATTGTTCGCTTTATTATGGCTTTGTGTTTATCCAGATCATTACCGACATGTCCGCCCAATACCTCGTCATCATTTTTCAGACTCAAAAATGACACAGCCTCTAATCTAGAGAGGTAGACATTTAGTTCCTCAATTCACTTGTAGTTCAGCTGTTTTAGATACTCAGCATTGCAAATTTTTACCACAGGTGCTGTTGGTCGACGTTGAGAAATGGAGGCTTAATGTTATTGAAACTAGCCTATGTATCCGGGTGTATCAAGCAAACGGGTAATGTAAAAGCGTCTTTGCTTTGCCAATCAAGAAACCGTGGAATAATGATAGCATCCTCGAATTTGCTCGCAACGGTAACGGCAAAATACCATCAAAGAAAACCACAAGATGTTAATAGCGCTCACACCAGAAGGCTAACTACATCAGATCAAATGGTCACTGTTTTCTAAAGTTCGATAGTGATTTTCACCTTTCCACCAAGCCCTTTTTCCATTTTGCTTGTTCTTTTGTTCGTCGTATTCTACTATCAGGCACAGTCCTTCTTCAATCTCGTCCTTTGGGAATTTCTGTGTCTTTCTCTTAAAACCGTACAGCAGTCTCACAAGTTTATCGTTGCCGAAGAACAGCATACACACGTCCTAACATAAAAAAAGGGACGAAAACATAAGTTTTCGCCCCTTGCATTCCATATCCAAGAAGATTACTCTCCCACCAATGGATTTGTATTTCTTTCGTTAACTGGTATTGGGAAGGTATATCTAGGATCAGATACAGCAATCGTTTGACCTGCGGCACCAATAGCAGGCAATGCTCTGTTTAACCTAGCCAGATCATTATATCTCTGGCCCTCACCAAGTAGCTCAATCCGACGTTCTTTTAAGATCGTCTCTGTTAATGCAGCGCCTGCAAGCGTTCCGAAATCATAAGTCGCATCAGAACGTTTGCGAACAGCATCAAGAAGTGCTCTTGCACGAACAGCGTTACCACCAGGTGCAGCTTCCGCTTCAGCAACATTCAGTAAAACTTCCGCATACCTGATCATTGGCACGAAATCCGTCCACGGTGATGGTGTGTTGTACTTCTTCAGCACTGGTTGGGCAGTCAAACCAGAACCTGTAAATAATGCGGTGAATGCTACTTTACGTGCATCAGTGGCAGGCCATAGCGGATCTGCATATATCCCAGGCGCATTTTTATTCAGCGGGTAAATCAAGTTCGCACCAGAGAAGCTGTTATAATAATAAGCCAATTGATTTTGAGTTCCTGGAGCATTTGTTGCCGCCATCGGGAACGAGAAAATCGATTCCGATACGGTGTAAGGCGGAACATATAAAGAGGCAACATTACTCGCTAAAGCATGGCCGGCACCGGCTGTAGTTGAAAATGGTGCTGCCTGAGGAACAATCTTATTACCTTCTTCGATCACTTTTGCGTGGTTTGCCATTGCTAAATAAACACGTGTTTTTAACGCAATTGCAGTGTTTTTATGCGCTCTTGTCGTTTTAGCCAGGGCGGTGGTGTACGTAGCTGGTAGTTGAGCCTCAGCTTCATCAAGATCTTTGATAATTTGGGCGTATACCTCTGCAACTGTACTTGATGCCAATGCATTATTTGCAAGCGACGTTTCAGGAAGCAATCTAAGTGGCAGTCCCCTTGAAGCGCCTGCATTCAATACATAAGGTTTAGCAAATATTTGAACAAGCTGGAAGTAGACAAGGGCTCTGATAAATTTGGCCTCCCCTAATGCAGGATCGATAACAGTTGGTGCTAAGCCGGCAACATTTAGCGTTAAGCCATCTATCGCTAAGTTAGCACGGTTGATTGTAGAATACCCAACAGACCAAAAGCTCGAGATATAGGAGTTCGTTGCATCATTCGTGGCCTGATATACGTCAGCACCAGTTACATTGTTCGGATCTCTTAAGATGTACTCTTCTGCGCGAATGTCATTATAGATGTGATAACGACCTCCAAAAAGAGATCCACTCTTTGCCGATGAATATAACCCGGTAATTACTTTATCAACACGCTGAGGTGTCGTATAAGCCTCTTCCTGTGGTAACTCCAGCTCTGGCGCTTCAACCAAAAATTCCTTTTTACAAGAAGAAGCTAGCGCCGTAAGCATAATTGCAACGGCAGCAACTCTTACCGCCGGAAATCTATATGTGATTTTATGAAAAATTTTCATGTTGTATTTTAATTATAAGCTTAAACTAATTCCAAATGTGAACACTCTGCCCTGAGGAATACTATTTCTTTCTATACCACTGGCTAAATTCGAATCTCCGTTTGAAGAAATCTCAGGGTCAACACCTGAATATCCGGTGATCAGGAAAGCGTTGTTCACTTGCCCATACACCCTCAAGCCAGAGATACCTGAAGTACCGAATACCGTTTTTGGTAATCTATACCCTAAAGTAGCGGTTTGTAGTCTTAGAAAATCTCCTTTTTCTATGTTTTCTGAAATCAGGAAGGAAGATCCATTGGACACGTTATCGGTGTATACTGGGAAAGGTAGCGTACCTGCTGTATTTGTTGGTGACCATGCATTTGTCACGACCTCCTTAAGGTTATTCCAAAAACGCTGATCCAGAAGACCTGCACGAGATCCGTTATAGATGTAATTTCCACCTGAGAAGGTAAAGTTTAAAGCAAGATCAAAGCTTTTGTAAGTCATGGTGTTATTAAATCCACCATACCAGGTTGGTAAAGTGTTACCTAAGATTTGTTGCTGGCTTGCAGGCGATGGCGCTGCTGATCCATCGTTTACGTAAGTGTAACCATTGCCAGCACTTTGGTGCAGGTATTGGATTTCACGGCCATTTCTGTCAACAAATATACGCTGGCCATTAACCGGGTTTATTCCATTTGTTTTTACACCATAGATCTGAGCTGCAGAGTAACCTGCTTTAGTAATGCTGGTTTGCTCTAAACCGGCAGTGCTGGTTAGAATCTGCTCCACCTGTGGATCTAGTGCCGTTACCATGTTTTTGATTCTGGTGAAATTCAAAGTCGTTGTCCATTTGAACTCTGTGTCACGGAAAATGCCTGCATTCAAGGCGAATTCAAAGCCTCTGTTGTACATGCTACCAACGTTGGAACGGATCGTGCCACCAGGGATACCTTTTGAAGGTGCTTGAGGAACGGCAAGAATAAGTCCGTCAATATTCTTGTTAAAGTAATCTACTTCCAGTGAGAAACGATTTGATAAGAAACCGATGTTAATACCTACGTCTGTTTGCTTGCTGGTTTCCCATCCAAGATCCACGTTTCCAGCTCTGTTGAAAACGAAGCCTGTACCACTTTCGCCGTATAATGTCGGATCATACGTGGTGTAATAATTGTAAGCGCCAACTGCAGCATTACCAACTACACCATAGCTACCTCTGATGCGCAAATTACTGATGATGGTGCTTAAAGATGAATTCGCAAAAAAGCCTTCTTTTGTCACTTCCCATCCTAATGAACCGCCACCAAAATTACCCCATCTTTTTGCCTCAGAAAATCCGGAGTTACCATCTCTTCTGAAGTTACCACTGATGAAGTATTTATTGTCGTAGTTATAGTTAGCAATTGCTAAATAAGATGCTAAAGCAGTTGCAGATAATCCATTTCCTGCAGCAGTGTTGTTGATAAACTGACCTTGAAACTGGGTGTAGAAAGGATCAGATAAGTTTGTACGGTTCGCACCCCAGTCATCTACCTTCGTACTTTGGGCTTCGTTACCTGCAATCAGGGATACACTATGAACGCCACCAAATACTTTATTATAGTTTAGCGTATTGATAAAGTTGCGGTTGTTTCTGCGATTGTTGTTGTTATAGGCACTTCCAGTTGTGCTGAATCCGTCACCCGACAGCGGATTCCAGAACCTGTAGTTTTCTGTGTTTCCACGGTCCCATGAGAACGAAGATTTCAAAAATAAACCGTCAGCTAGTTTAAGTTCTGCGCCTAAATTCGCTATGAAACGAGTGGTTTCTGAAGTATTTCTATCCTTATCAATTAGAACAGCCGGATTCGACCAGGTAGAGGAAACTAAGTTTGACCCATTTCCAATTGTACCACCCGTAGCATTTAAGCTATAAGAACCATCATCATTAAATGGTCTTAAATTAGGCGCTAAAGCAAAAGCCAATCTACCTAATCCTGAACTGGCAAACGCACCGCCATCAGTAGAACCACTGTTTGGACTCTGATTAAAAGAATTGGTGTAAGCCATGTTCATCGTTAACTTTAAATAACTAGTAGCCTGATGCGAAACATTTGCGCGGCCGCTATACCTTTTAAAGTTATTTCCCTTCAAAAATCCTTGCTGATCTGACAGTCCACCAGAAAGAAAGTAGGTGGTTTTATCAGTTGCACTGCTCAAACTCACATTGTGGTTTTGGGTGAAGGCCTGACGATAAACCACATCGTTCCAATCTGTATCTACAATAGACCCGTCGCCTCGCACATTTGGAAGAAAGCTATTGCCTTCCGCATCGGATGGTACTTGAGCAGTTGGATTAACCTGTTTTAAATTTCTAACTGCTTGATTTTTGTATGCAACGTATTCACTTGCATTCATCACTTCAGGTAGCCTTACTGCATTGCTTACACCTGCCCAGCCATCATAATTAAGACGGGTTTCCCCTCTTTTACCTTTTTTAGTGTTGATGATTAATACACCAGCTGCACCTCTGGAACCATAAATAGCGGTAGAGGCAGCGTCTTTTAAGATGTCGATACTTTCAATATCCTCCGGGTTAATGTCTCCCAGTGGGTTGTTGGCTGCTGAATTCGCAGAAGAGTTAGATGTCGAAATTGGAATACCATCTACAACAACTAAAGGAAAGGAAGAAAGGGATAATGAACTTAGCCCGCGAACACGAATTACAGGAGGGTTGTTTAGCAAACCATTTGGTTGAACAATACTCACACCTGTAGCCTGACCAACTAAACCCTGACCAAAGCTCTGTACGGGTTTGTTCGCGATTTGCTCTGCTGTAACCGTTGATGAAGCGCCTGTAAAGCTCTTACGTTGAATGTTACCGTAGCCTGTTACCACAACTTCATTTAAGTCATTAGCGTCGGAAACCAGTGCTACGTTTACCACGTTTGAACTTCCAAGGGCTTTTGTTTGCAGGACGTAGCCAATATATGAGAACTCTAACGTTGTTGTTGAGTTCGGTACGGAAACTGAATACCGGCCTTCTGCCGATGTTAGGGTCCCGGTTTTGGACCCTGGAATTTTCACTGTAGCGCCCGGGAGCGGCGTACCATCCTGGCTGGACGTAACTGTACCAGTGACTGTCCGATTTTGCGCCACTGCCGTTTGGGCAATGCATAGCAAAATAAACAAACTTTGTAGTAGTTTTTTCATAATGGAAATGAGTTGGTTAAGAATTTTTAAGTTGAGCTGAATATAGAAATATTCAGAGAAATAATTTACCAAAATGTAGAATACATTGTTTTAACCTCTAAAAAATTTCTCAAAAAAGGAGTCCGACACCAAAGATTGTTAGGCAAATTTAACCAAACGATTAAAAGGGAAAATCCTCAAACACCCGCTCCAAACAGAAAAATGAACACGGTTCAAGACCAGTTAACAAACACACCAAACGCACAGCAATCGCACAGGTTGTGTGCGCTTGGTGTGCGTTTCGTCTGGGTCTGCTGTGCGTCTGGTCTGCGTTTGACTCGAAGCTTTCCCTTAAACGACTGGAAAGTTACCGCCATCGATGCGGTAGTTCGCACCAGGAAAGTAAGCGTAAAAAAAAAGGCTCCCAAGGTGGAACCTGGGAGCCTTAGTTTACATGCCGATTGGAGCGCGGCGTTTAAAATTCCATTAAATAAGCTTTCAGAAATTCATTCAACTCTCCATCAAGAACGCCTTGCGCATTCGAGGTTTCATAGTTGGTACGAAGGTCCTTCACCAGCTTATACGGATGCAGTACATAATTGCGGATTTGCGATCCCCATTCAATTTTCTTCTTGGAGCCTTCAATCAGCGCAGTAGCTTCCATGCGCTTACGCATCTCGGCTTCATACAACTGCGACTTCAATAGGCGCATTGCATTCTCCTTATTCTGGAGCTGTGAGCGTGATTCCTGGTTCTTGATTACAATCCCAGATGGCTTGTGGTACAAACGAACAGCCGTCTCGACCTTGTTCACATTCTGCCCTCCAGCACCACCAGAGCGGAAGGTTTCAAACTCTATGTCCGCATCTTTCACTTCAATCTCTATGGAGTCATCCACCAAAGGATATACATATACAGAAGCAAATGAAGTGTGCCTGCGGGCATTAGAATCGAATGGTGAAATGCGGACCAAACGATGGACACCGTTTTCCCCTTTAAGGTAGCCGTAAGAAAATTCTCCTGCAAACTGAAGCGTCACAGATTTGATGCCTGCGACCTCCCCTTCCTGAGAATCCTGTTCCGTAACCTTGTAGCCATTTTTTTCACCCCACATGATGTACATACGCATCAGCATGGCGGCCCAGTCACAGCTTTCTGTACCACCCGCACCTGCCGTTATTTGCATGACGGCATGCAGCTGGTCTTCCTTGCTGCTGAGCATGTTCTTAAGCTCTAAATCCTCTATTGCGGCACGGCAGGTTTCATACTGCTCCTGCATTTCTTCTGCAGTGGCATCCCCGGCGAGCATAAACTCGAAGAGTACCTCCGTATCTTCCAGCATGGCATTCGCCTGTTGCCAGGCATCAGTCCACACCTTCATGCCGTTCAATGAAGCAAGATGCTTTTCAGCTTTCTTGGGATCATCCCAAAAATCTGGCGCCAGCGTAAGCTGTTGCGCGATATAAATATCTTCTAGTCGGTTTTCGACGTCAAAGATGCCTCCTCAGCGACGCTACTCTGTCCCTTAAATCCTGTATTTGTTCTTTTGTCATAATTTCAAAGTTATAATAATTGTTAGGAACAGACACTTCCGCAATTCGGTGCAGCTATGAATTTATTGTTTCGCCATAGTACTTTCTGCGGAAATAAAAGGCCAGGTTGACCAGCGCTATCAAGGCGGGTACTTCAACCAATGGTCCGATAACGCCTGCAAATGCCTGCCCCGAGTTGATACCGAACACACCAATCGCCACTGCAATAGCAAGCTCGAAGTTGTTTCCGGTGGCGGTGAATGCAATGGATGTGCTCCTGGAATAATCGGCTCCAAAATATCGCCCTGCAAAGAAACTAAGCACAAACATGATGGCGAAGTAGATTACCAGCGGGATCGCGATCCTGACCACATCCAGTGGGATCTGCACGATAAGCTCACCTTTAAGGCTAAACATCACCACAATGGTGAACAGTAAAGCAACCAGCGTAATTGGAGATATGAATGGAATGTATTTATGTTGGAACCAATCTTCACCTTTTAAACGGATGACCACAAAGCGGCTAATCAACCCCATCGCAAAGGGCACACCCAGGTAAATCCCTACACTTTTTGCAATCTCGGCGATCGTTACATTTACTTCAAGACCATCAATGCCAAAGTAGGGCGGCAGCACTGTGATGAACAGGTAAGCGAAAACACTATACAGCAACACCTGGAAAATACTATTCAGCGCAATCAAGCCCGCAGCATATTCGCGGTTGCCCTCCGCAAGCTCATTCCAGACAACGACCATGGCAATACATCGGGCCAGGCCGATGAGGATCAGCCCCACCATATACTCCGGGTAGTCCTTCAGAAATACGATCGCTAATAAGAACATCAGGATTGGACCAACTACCCAGTTCAGCAACAGCGACACGCTGAGCACCTTTGTGTCTTTGAATACCTCACCCATCTGCTCGTACTTCACCTTTGCTAATGGCGGATACATCATCAAGATCAAACCGATGGCCAGGGGGATGTTTGTCGTTCCACTGGAAAAAGAATTGATGAAGCCCGAAGAGGACGGCAGGAAGTGACCAATGCTTATTCCTATTGCCATGGCAACAAAAATCCAAAGGGTGAGATAACGGTCTAAGAAACCAAGTTTCTTTCTTTGTACAGCTGGTGCACAGTTATTTGCAGACATCTAAAAATGAGTTTCGATAAAAGCTTTTGAATATTGCTTGATCATGTCTCTGACACGCTCGAATGCTGCATTAATTTCCGCTTCGGTGCCTGTTGCTTTCGCCGGGTCGGGAAAGTTGTAATGGAACTTTTTCGCATCCGAGGGAAAGAAGGGACAAACCTCCCTGGCATGATCACAAACCGTAATCACGTAGTCGAACGCAACATCCTGATATTCGTTGATGTTATTTGAAGTATGCTTTGAGATATCGATGCCATCAGCTCTCATCGTTTCGACAGCTTTGGGATTCAGTCCATGCGTTTCCACACCGGCACTGTAGACTTCAGCCCTTCCCGCAGCAAAATGCCTGAGGTAACCTTCGGCCAGCTGACTTCTGCAGCTGTTGCCGGTACATAATACGAGTATTTTCTTCATCATTTCTATTTTATGTTCTTCCGGCAAGTTTGCTCCGCCGTTCCATCAATACGGTATCGTGCCAGACGCCATCCAGCTTACCGATCTGCTCCCGGTAGCCAACCCGCCTAAAACCAAGCTTTTCATGCAGGGCGATGCTCGCAGCGTTCTGCGCAAATATGCCCGACTGTAAAGTCCAGATTCCCGCCTTTTCACTTTCCAGAATAAGGTGCTGGAACAATAACCTGCCGAAGCCTTTAGTTCGGAAGGCCTCATGTACATATATGCTGACTTCCATTACCCCTGCGTATACAGGTCTGGCGGAAACCGGCGATAGTGCTGCCCATGCGGCAACCGCACCATCTTGCAGCAATACATATCGCAACTGCTGAAGGTGGCCTTGATCCCAGACTGCCCAAATGGGTGCTTCTGTTTGGAAAGTCGCACACCTTGTGGCAATACCCTGTACGTAAATCTCCCGTACAGCATCCCAATGTTCCGGCAGCAGGCTGGTGATTTCTACATGTGTGTACATGGGATCTTAGCAGCAGCCCCCGCCTGGGGTACAAATGCCGCCTGTTGCCGCAAGATTCTGCATCTGCAGTTTAGGCTTTTCCGCCGGTACGCCACATTGTTCTGGTGCGAGGCAAGCCGTTTGCTTTGAAAGAAGCAGGAAATTTTCACCGTCATAACCCAGGTCGTACTTCCCTATGGTTTGTGCCTGATATTCAACTTCAATATCCAGGTCTTCCATACCCAATACCTTTTCTGACAAGCCAATAATGCTCAGCAGTTTTCCGGCTTTTAGGCGATGTTCATGATCATCGGCATTCCAGAGTTGGAAGTTGGCCACTTTCTCATGCCTAACCACGCCGCCACAGTCAATGAAGTCTTTCGTGATGATGCCCACTTCGGTAACATGGAAATGTTCTGGCACCATGGTGCCGTCTTCAAGTTTGAAGTTTACGCTTTCTGCGTTTGACAGGTATTGTTTTACTTCTGATAGTTTCATGATAAAGATTTTACGATTAATGGAAACAAAAAAAATGCTAACAGCAGCTTACTGGTCCTTTGTAGGCGTTTAAAAAAGTTCCAATCTGCGCAGTCATTAAACCCCAGATCTCCGGGTTGATGCAATAACACACACTTACCCCTTCGATTGTACCCTGGATAATTCCAGCGTTCTTAAGTTCTTTTAAGTGCTGTGAAATGGTCGCCTGCGCAAGTCCAAGCTCATCTACCAAATCACCACAGATGCAAGTGTTTGAGGCCATGATCCTTTGTAAAATGGCAATCCGCGCCGGATGCGCCATTGCTTTTAGCAATTGTGCCAGCTGATTTTGTTCTGCTGTAAAGATTTCTGTTTTTGTGAGTCCCATATTCTATTGTAATATTACGATTAAGCTTGGAATAATCCAAATCTCCGGGATGTTTTTACCTTAAAAAGGCAATTAAACATAAACGTGTAGCTTGTAGATTTTACTTTTAACGGCATATTCTCCAAATTTTATACGGTTTGTGGTTTTTATTGTGTTTTATTTAAAATATAATTTTGATTCGTGGATAATAGCACTATATTTGTCTATCAATTTAATAGACTTTAATATGTATTCAACACATGCCACAGAAAAGGATTTGATCCTTACGAAAAAAGTCCAAATGCCAGTTGCTGCTTTAGAACCACAAGTTGCTGCTGACAATGGCTTTTTTCGAATGTGTATGTGCATGTGTTAATCCCCCGCTTACGGCCGATCCCCGGTCTATAAAGAATATAAATTCCTGCTTTAAAATAATCATGTGCGCCAGCGCAGCAGGAATGCTATTGCCTTAAACCTCCAACCTAAATAACCATGAAATCTTTGTTTACAAAAGGTTTCTGCGTGACCCTGCTTGCCCTTTGGGCGCAGCTTGGTGCTGCGCAGGTAAACCCAGCGACCATTAAGTCCCGACTTCAGGGCACAATCCTCGATGCCCGAACGAAACAACCCCTTGCCGGTGCAGTGCTTAAGATTAAAGGCACCACCCATGCCGTCTCTGCAGACCAGGATGGCAAGTTCACCTTTAACACCGGCCAAGCCTTCCCCTACACCTTGCAGGTGAGCTACATTGGCTACATTCAGCAGGAAACCGTTGTAAATGGCACACCCGTTACCATCTTCCTGGAAGAAAGTCAGGTACAACTAAGCGACATTGTCGTTACGGGCTACAGTACCCAGCAGCGGAAGTATATTGCCAGCTCCATTTCCAGTGTCAGCGGAAAGATTGTGCAGGATCAACCTTCAGGAGGTTTCAATCAGCTTCTACAGGGTAAAACCACTGGTGTGCAGGTGAGTTCAAACTCCGGGGTACCTGGTGGCGGCATCACCTTTCGTGTACGAGGTAATAACTCCATCAATGCTTCTGTTGACCCACTGTACATCATAGATGGCGTTTTTGTCAGCAATGCCGATCCCATTACCGCTGGTCTGGGTAACCAGCAAGCCTCCAACCCCATTGCAGATTTAAACCCTTCTGACATAGAAAATATTCAGATCCTTAAAGATGCCAACGCCACAGCCATCTATGGATCATTAGGTGCAAATGGTGTTGTTATCGTAACCACCAAACGTGGTAAACGCAACACCAATGCACGCATAAACTTCAACACCATTCAGGGCTGGTCGGCCGCGGTCGACAAGTATGACGTCGCCAACGGTCCTGATGTTGCGCGACTCACAAATGAGTCCAGAATAAACACCGCTATTGACAACGGTATAGATCCGAGTACCATAACCCTGCCCTTTCCAAATCCGGAGTCATTACCCACCTACGATCGTATTTCGGGATTGTTCCGGACTGCTAAAACATCTAACTACGAACTATCAACGCAAGGGGGAACAGATAAGAGCACCTATTACATCAGCCTTGGCTACCTGAATCAGGAATCCATTGTAAAACCATCTGATTACACCCGATATGCAGGTCGTTTGAATTACGACAACTTCCTGAATGACAAACTGAAGGTCGGCACCAGCCTGAACTTCACCCGGTCAGAAAGAAACCTGAGCGGCAGTGACAATAGCCCAACCGGTGTCATCAACTCTGCCCTTTTCCCCCGGTCTTACCTGCCCATTTTTAATGAAGACGGCACTTTCGCTCGCTATGGCAGCTTCGACAACCACCTGGCGCTGATTGAAAACCTCGACAATAAAGCGGTGGGTTGGCGAACGATCGGCAACATCTACGGCGAGTATAGCTTCCTGCCGGAACTTAAACTGAGAAGCAGCTGGAGCATAGACAACAGCAGCGAATACGACAACAGCTACTCGAATACCTTAATCAGCGCAGGGATTGCTAACCGTGGTTCCGCCTCATCATCCGAAAACAAGAACCTGGTGCTGACCAACGAACAGGTGCTAACCTATATTAAAACCTTTGGAGAAAACAAACAACATAACCTGAATGCGCTTGTCGGAAACACCATAAACACCGTACTAAATGAAGGTACGAGTGCAACTGGCACCGGCTTCGCGGCGAACAGCCTGCGCTCGGTGGCTGTTGCCGCTACGCGATCGGGCTCTTCTTTCCGCAGCAGCTCAAAATTGCTTTCCTTTTTCAGCAAGGTGAGCTATACCTTTAAAAACAAATACATCATCGACGGTAGTATTCGTGCGGATGGCTCATCCAAATTCGGCGCAAATCAACGCTGGGGCTACTTCCCTTCAGGAGGTGTTGCCTGGCTTGTGGGAGAGGAAGCGTTCATTAAGAACCTGAACGTCTTTGATGAGCTAAAGCTTCGTGCAAGCATCGGATTATCCGGAAATCAAAATGGTATCGGCGCCTATGCCGCACAAGGCTTATGGTCTTCCGGAGCCAACTACCTGGAGCAGCCAGGAATTGCGCCTACACAGCTCGCCAATCCAGACCTCACCTGGGAAACTACCAGGCAGTTTAACCTTGGTGCCGAGTTCGGCATCCTCAAGAATAAACTCAGCATCGTTGCTGATTATTACAACAAATACACGTACGACCTGCTGTTGAACGTACCCGTGCCATACCGCTCCGGATTTGCATCTTACCTGCAGAACTATGGCGCGGTACGGAATAAGGGTTATGAACTTGGTATAAACTCGACCAACATCCAAACAGAAAACTTTAGCTGGACCACGAATTTCAACGTATCCTTCAACAAGAATAAGATTGAAAAGCTGGCCTCCGACATCAGTCTTGGGGCCTCCGGCAGAAATATTTCCATCTTAAAACAAGGTTATTCGGTAAACTCCTTCCAGCTTTACAAACAGCTATCTGTTGACCCACAAACCGGGAATGCCGTTTACGATGATGTAAATAACGACGGCATCATCACGTCTGCGGACCGGCAGATTGTTGGCAATGCACTGCCAGATTATACCGGCGGTTTAACGAACAACATTACCTACAAGGGACTGGATTTTAGTTTCTTCTTCTACTTCCAGAAGGGGAACAAAATCATGAACATGAACGACTTCTTCATGGTTCATGGCGGGACGCAGGCTAATATCGGCTTTCTGCCGCGGCAGTTGGAGCGCTGGCAGCAGCCTGGGGATGTAACAGATATCCCACGACTGACCACCTATTCCGGGAATCCGACAGCAAATGGCGGTGCAGCCAACAATTACGGCGGTAATGTGGCAAGCCTGAGCTCCAGATACCTGGAAGATGGTTCCTTCCTGCGGTTGAAGACACTTACCCTGGGCTACACCTTCCCTACAGTGGTATCCAGAAAGATCGGCATGAACAAACTTCGGGTTTATGCGCAAGGCACCAACCTGTTAACTTTTACGAAGTACGGGGGACTGGATCCGGAAGTAAGTTCACAAAGCAATAATCAGAATACAGCCGGTTACGACTGGGCCACCGTGCCGCAGCCAAGGACTTTCCAAGTCGGCGCAAGCGTAACCTTCTAAAATTAAAAAGCAAAGTCATGACTCTACAACATATAAAAACCACACTCTTCCTTGGCATCGTACTGCTTAGCATCACGTCCTGCAAGAAATTCCTCGAAGAGACGCCCAATAATGCATTGCCAACCGAAACCGCCATTACAGATGCAGGTACGGCAAGAGCAGCAATAATCGGCGCATATGACCGGCTGCAGGAGTATTATGCAGCAAGCTATCCTACCCTGGGCACCATTACCACTGACAATGTGGTATTTAACGGCACCTTGAGCCAGTATCTGCAGCTGGATCAGAACGCCATACCAACCGACAACGTGATTACCGTAGCTGCTTACCAGGGCATCTACCGGGCGATCAATTCGGCTAACAGCGTGATTGCTTATGTGCCGGCGGTAAATGATCCAACGTTGAGCAATGCTGAAAAGGACAGGATCCTGGGTGAGGCATACTTCATTCGTGCATTGTCGTATTTTGACCTTGCCCGGGGATGGGGCGGTGTGCAGATCCAACTGGAGCCTACAACTTCGCTCGACGGGCTGAAAGGCATTAAGCGAAGTACGTTGGACCAAACTTATGACCAGGTGCTTGCCGATCTGGTTCGTGCGGAAGCATTGCTACCCGAAGATGCAACCACCCGTAACCGCGCACAGAAAAGTACTGTTTTCGCACTGCGGGCCCGCTTACACCTTTACCGGGAGCAGTGGGCAGATGCTGAAAATTACGCGACGCAGGTGATCAACAATCCCAAGTTTGCACTGGTAAAACCGTATAATGCCTTTTTTACAGCGCCCTTTCAAAGTACAGAATCTGTGCTGGAACTCGCTTTTTCACCAAACGACCGGAATACCTTCTGGAACCTGTGGTATCCGAGTTCGGCAGGTGGCCAATACACGCTTAAACCTTCAGAGGCATTGGTGAATAAGCTTAACGATCCATTGGTGGGCGGCAGCAGGAAAAGTCTGATCGCCGGGACGGGCAATGCGGTGTATGGCGTGCTCTACAATACGGCCGGCACCAGTACCGATCCGGCTTACCTGATCAGGATCTCAGAATTGTACCTGATCCGTGCAGAAGCGCGGGCACACCTCGGTAAGCTTACTGAAGCGGCGACAGACCTCAACACCATTCGCCTTCGCGCGGAGGTTCCACCAACACAAGCTAGCACACAGGCAGCATTACTGCTGGCCATTGAAGCGGAGAATGCGGTTGAATTTGCTTTCGAGGCGCACCGCTGGTTCGACCTCACCAGAACAGGGCGTGCAGAAGCCGTACTGGGCCTGTCGAATAGAAACTTCTGGCTGTTCCCACTGCCTTTATCAGATGTACAGTCTGATCCCGACCTCACTCAAAATCCAGGCTATTAACCTATTGCTAAACCAAACCTCCAAACTATGAAATATTTTCAAAGCATTCTAAAACTCACCCTGCTGCTCAGCTTCATCGCGACCTTCAACGCAAGCGCGCAGAACAGCTATTTCTTTGCTAAAACCAGCAACCTGAATCCTAAAGTTCCAACACCGGAGCAATTTCTGGGGTATCCCATTGGCACGTATTTTACAAGGTACGACCAAGTGGTTGCGTATTTCAAAGAACTTTCCAAAGTATCAGACCGGGTACATGTGGAAGGTATCGGTAAAACCTATGAGCAGCGTGAGCAGGTCATCGTGACCATCACCTCCCCGGCGAACTACGGCAACCTGGAAAACATCAGGCAGGAGCACCTGAATCAGGTGGATCCTGCTAAACCTGTGCTCAGCAACAATGCACCTGTCATAATCCACCTGGGCTATGGTGTGCATGGAAATGAAACCTCCAGCACGGAAGCAAGCTTACTGGCGGGTTATTATCTCGCCGCAAGCGATGATGCAGAAACCCAGAACTGGCTTTCAAGTGCAGTGATTTTTATTGATCCAGCACTGAATCCCGACGGGCGGGACCGTGCAGCAAACTGGCATAATGCTTACCACTCTTTTCCGGCTGTCGGCGATCCGTTGGATAAAGAACATCAGGAGGGCTGGCCAAATGGACGTACCAACCACTATTTTACAGATCTAAACCGCGATTGGCTGAATCTGGTGCAAGTTGAAAGTCGTAACCGGATTGCCTTTTTCCATAAGTGGTATCCGAATGTGCAGATCGATTTCCACGAGCAGGGCACCAATGCCACCTATTACTTTGAACCGACACCAAAGAGCCATGAAAGTCCGATTATACCGCAATTCCTATACGAGTTCCAGGTAACCTTAGCCAAGTATCACGCGGAGGCGCTCGACGAGATCGGCTCCCTGTATTTCACGAAGGAAAACTACGACAACCTGTCGCCGATCTATGGTTCTACCTATCCGAAATTCTTTGGCTCTGTTGCCGCCACTTTTGAGCAGGCCAGTTCACGCGGCATCCTCCAGGAGTCTAACAATGGTCCGCTGTCCTTCGCTTTTACCATCAGAAATCATCTACGCACCAGCTTCTCCACCATTAAAGGGGCCATTGCTGAAAAGGCAGGCTTGTTTAAAGTGCAGAAAGACTTCTTTAAATATGCGCTTAGTCAGGGGCAGAAAAATCCGGCAAAGGGCTTTGTCTTTGGCGACATCAAGGATAAGACACTGACGAATAAATTTCTAAATCTGCTCTTGCAGCACCGGATTGAGGTGTTTGAAGTGCCGTCCAAGATTACACAGGATGGAAAGACCTTTGAAAAAGGAAGTGCATATGTAGTTCCTTCCGCGCAGCCTAATTTCCTGTTGGTGCATTCCATCTTTGAAGAAAATACCTTGAAGGACAGCATTTTCTATGATAATACAGGCTGGAGCCTGATCCATGCTTATGGGTTAAAATATGCAAAGCTTAAAGGTGCTGTTTCCAAAGGCGCGGCAGTACTTCAGCTGCCCGCTTCCGGCACAAAGCCAGTGATTGCTAAATCCGGTTATGCGTACCTGATCAATTCGACCGACTACAATTATACCAAGGCACTGTACGAACTGCAGCGCAAAGATGTACTGGTGAAAACAGCGTTTAGGGGCTTCTCAGCGAAGACCGCTACCGGTGAAGTATCATTTTTACCAGGATCATTGGTGATTCCGGTTGTGGGGCAGCGCCTTACGGCTGATTCGCTGTTTGCGGCTGTAAATGCCGTGGCAAACAGCACCAACATTGACGTGCTTGGGGTAAATTCTGGCTTCAGCGCTGCGGGGATCGACCTTGGTAGCAGCAACATCCGGGCGACCAGAAAGCCGGAAGTAGCCGTAGCATTCGGTCAGGGTGTAACCGCTTCTGAAGCAGGTCAGGTCTGGTTTTTACTGAACCAGCAGCTGGACCTGCCGGTGTCTAAACTCGACCTGAGCACTTTTGCCAGGGCACCATTGGCCCGGTATAATGTGATTGTGCTGCCTGCAGGGAACTACAGCGCCTGGGACCAAGCCACGGTAGCGCGGATCAAATCCTGGGTAGAGGCTGGCGGAACTTTAATCACGTTTCAAACGGCAACCGCCTGGGCCGTGGCAAACAACCTGGTTCAGGAGAAGCTTGCACAGACGGATGTGTTTAGGCGGCCGGGTGACTTAACTCCTGCGGGAGCTACAGGCAAACCTGATGAAGCGCAGAAAGGTGATGGCGCTAAAGCAGAAACCGGGAAAAATGATGGTGCTAAAAAAGATGCAGGAAAAGCTGCTGCAGCTTCGGGACGCTTGGACTATGCTCGTCAGGAAGATGTGGAGGGTTCGAAAAGAATCAACGGGGCGATTTTTCAGGCAGACTTAGACATTACGCATCCAATTGCGTTTGGGATCACAGACCGGAAGCTCTTCATCAATAAGAATGGTCCGACATTGCTGGTACTCAGTAGCAATAAGTACGCAACTGTAGCACAATATACCAGTCAGCCATTCATCAATGGTTATGCTTCTAAGGCGAATATTGCCAAGGTGGCCAACTCAGCGGCGATCATTGCAACCGCAAGTGGCAATGGAGAAGTGATTTTGTTTGCAGATGACCCTACTTACAGGGGCTATTGGCTGGGTACAAACAGGCTCTTTCTGAATGCATTGTTTTTTGGGAATCTGCTAAATGGAGGTAGCAGGTAAAAAAGAGCAAGGACGCAGCATCATTTTTGGTGCTGCGTTTTATTTGAAATATTTAGCTAAATTACGGTATGAGAAAAGTGTTAACCTTCGTTGCGCTGGCTGCGCTGGTGTACAACATATACGATTTAGCGATTTGGTTGTATGCGTTTTTTGGTTCTGCGGGCCATAATGAGGCAGTTTCAAAGTATCTTACTTTCTTTCCTCAGGGATTTTCAACGAGTGCCATTCATTGGATGAGTTTAATTGTAACTGTGCTTTCCATTGTCATCTTCGCTAATTATAAGGGGTATAGAAATCATGGGGCTTTCACGGCCTGTATCATCATGCAAGCAGCTTTCCTCTCTCTTTATACCTGGCAAAGCTTGTAGCAGCGCACCGCAAGCCGCGAACCCGAATTATGGTGGAGCTAAGGATTTTCTATCTTTTGAAATACAAATCGGACACTATCGAAACGGAGTTCTTCTGGCTTGAAGTAGGGTATGTTAAAATATTCGCCCTGTCTACCCTCGCCCATGGCCAATCGATCGCCATCTTTTAACAGCGCAAAAGCTACGCGTTTCCACTCCAGGCCATAATGCAGGTAGTGGAAGTCGCCCAGCAGGGAATCTCCACGAACAAGGCCTCTCACTTCACCCGAGTCTATATACCGACCGGCAAAGTTGATGGCACATCGCCCTTTGAAGGTGCTTCCCTTGATGCTGAGCTCCAAGGTTGCGGTGTCTGGACCATCCACCGCGATGTAGGATGCGGAACTGCTTTCAAGAACTTTGACCTCATTTGGGCGGCTGCATCCGTATATGAGCAATAACAGCAGCAGGCATGTGAATAATGGAGACCGGACTTTAAACATGCTCCGAATGTAGGGAGAATTGTGCAGCTAAGAAATTAATGGCGGATGCTGGTCTAAGTTTGAAATTGTGCCCATGGAAGGATTGAATCACTTACTTCAGAAGGCTAAAACAGGCGCGCTGCCAGAATACACAACGATTAGCGAAACGGTAAATCCTGCCGTGCTTAAGAAAGTATCGGATTGGGTTATCAAGCGTTAAGACATAAAGTTTGGTAATTACTTCGTTACCGGAATAAATATCTGCTATTTTAGCAATAAAAACATTAGATATGCTTCCAACTATTAATTTTACTGAAACACAAGCTTATAAATACCTCGCAGATCATTTTATAGACATCAACACCAAGAATCTAAAGGAGCTGTTTGCAGAAGATCCGGAACGCTTCCAGAAGTTCACCATCCTTTTTGATGACATCTTGCTGGATTACTCCAAAAACCGCATCAATGACACTACTATGGCGCTGTTGGTGCAACTGGCGAAAGAGTGCAAACTTGATGAAGCCATAAAAGCGATGTACGGTGGCGAGGCCATCAACCAGACAGAGAACAGGCCCGTATTACATATCGCGCTGCGGAATCAAAGCAATACGCCGATCCTGGTGGATGGAAAAGATGTGATGCCTGAAGTAAACCGCGTACTGGAGAAGATGAAAAGCTTCGCAACACGCGTTATTTCTGGCGAATGGAAGGGTTATACCGGCAAAGCCATTACCGATGTGGTGAACATCGGCATCGGGGGTTCTGACCTGGGCCCGGTGATGGTGACGGAGGCTCTAAAAGCCTATAAAAACCACCTGAACATGCATTTCGTGTCCAACATTGACGGCACACACATGGTGGAAACCTTGAAAACCGTAGATCCGGAAACAACACTATTTCTGGTGGCTTCAAAAACCTTCACCACACAGGAAACCATGACCAACGCGCGTACTGCAAGAGCCTGGTTCCTGGAGCAAGGTGCAGCAGAGGGCGACATCGCAAAACATTTCGCAGCATTATCTACGAACAGCAAGGATGTGGCGGCTTTTGGTATCAATACCTACAACATGTTTGAATTCTGGGACTGGGTAGGTGGCCGTTATTCTCTTTGGAGTGCTATCGGTTTGCCAATTGCTTTGAGTCTTGGTTTCGATAAGTTCGAAGAGCTGCTTAAAGGTGCACACGCCACCGACCAGCATTTTGAAAGTACGCCTTTTGAGAAGAATATTCCAGTAATCATGGGTCTGTTGGGCGTATGGTACATCAACTTCTTTGATGCAGAGACACAGGCTATCTTGCCGTACGACCAGTATATGCATCGCTTTGCGGCTTATTTCCAGCAGGGCGACATGGAAAGCAACGGTAAACATGTGGACCGCAACGGTGAGGAGGTAAGTTATGAAACCGGTCCGGTGATCTGGGGTGAGCCTGGAACGAACGGTCAGCATGCTTTTTACCAACTGATTCACCAGGGTACACGATTGATCCCTTGTGATTTCATCGCCCCTGCGCAGAGCTTAAATCCGATCGGTGAACACCACCCAATCCTGTTATCGAACTTCTTTGCACAAACAGAGGCCCTGATGAATGGAAAAACAGAAGCGCAGATCCATGAAGAGCTAAGCGCTGATGGTAAGTCTGCCGAAGAAATTGAAAAACTAGCGCCATTTAAGGTGTTTGAAGGCAACAGACCAACGAACTCCTTCCTGTTGAAGAAAGTTACACCGTATACCCTGGGTGCTTTGATTTCGATGTACGAGCATAAGATCTTTGTACAGGGCATCATCTGGAACATCTTTAGTTTCGACCAATGGGGTGTGGAGCTTGGGAAACAACTTGCTAAAAGCATTCTGCCTGAGCTTAAAGGCGAAGAACAGGTTGATACGCATGATGCTTCAACAAACGGCCTGATTAACCAGTACAAAGCCTGGAGATCATAGACGCCAGTCCATTAAAAGTATATACATTAGTAAGCATCCTGGCTCGTTCCATATAGGTCAGGATGCTTAAACTTCCGCATTAAACGCAAAATCAAATAAATGAAAAAAAATCTCCTTGCAACCCTGGTCTTATCGGGCCTTTGTTTGAGCGCCTTTGCTCAAAAAGTAAAATTCACCGAGTACGACCTCGACAATGGCTTGCACGTCATCCTGCATCAGGATAAAACAGCACCCGTTGTGGCTGTGTCTGTTATGTACCACGTCGGCTCTAAAGATGAAGATCCAAAACGCACCGGCTTTGCCCACTTCTTTGAACACCTCCTTTTCGAAGGCAGTCCGAACCTTAAAAGAGGTGAGTTCATGAAAACGGTAAGCAGTAACGGTGGTCAGAATAATGCGAATACCAGTCAGGACCGTACTTTCTATTACGAGATGTTCCCTTCAAACCAGCTGGAGCTTGGTCTATGGCTGGAAAGTGAGCGTATGCTACAGCCGAAGATTGATGAGGCTGGCGTAAGAACGCAAAATGAAGTGGTTAAAGAGGAAAAAAGACTGCGTGTAGACAACTCGCCGTATGGCAAGTTCTCAGAAAATATTTTCAAGCACTTGTTCAAGGGCACGCCTTACGAGTGGCAGATCATTGGTTCTATGGAGCACCTTGATGCTGCTACATTGCCTGAATTCCTTGCTTTCTTCAAGAAATACTATGGTCCTGCGAATGCCGTGTTGACCATTGCAGGCGACATAGATGTAGAAAAAACAAAAGGTCTGGTAAAGAAGTACTTTGCTGAAGTACCAAAATCGGCACCAGTGGTGAAAGCCCCGTACAAGCTGCCTGAAATGAACAAGCAGATCATTGATACGGCATATGATGCGAACATCCAGATTCCGGCGATCTTTACCGCTTACCGTGTACCGGGCATGCGCTCCAGAGATTCGAAGGTGATGGAAATGATCAGTTCTGTACTTTCTGGCGGTGGCAGCTCGAGATTGAACCGTAAAATGGTGGACGAGAAGAAAACGGCTTTACAGGTGAGTGCCTTCAACTATGGTCTTGAAGATCATGGTGCCTACATCGCGCTTGCTTTACCGAATAACAATACCCCACTGAATGATTTACTGGCGGATATTGACGCAGAGGTATTAAAGCTACAAACAGAACTTATTACGGATAAAGAGTTTAAGAAGCTGCAAAACCAGTTTGAAAACAGCTATGTAAGTGCAAACAGCAGGATGCTTGGCGTGGCAGAAAACCTGGCTTCAGGTTACACCTTCCACAACAAAAATACCAATGATATCAATGAGGAGCTGGACGTGATAAAGTCCATCACCCCGGAGGAAATCAGAGCGGTGGCGAAGAAGTATCTGAATAAGGATCAACGTGTGGTTCTTTATTATTTGCCTAAAAAGTAGTTGAATCCAAAACATTAATTATCCAGGAACATGGGGCCTTCTTTCTTTAAAGGCTTCAGCACCACAACATTATTTCAAACAGATGAAAAAAATATTCATACTTGCGCTTACCGGGCTTTTTGCACAATCGGTTATGGCGCAAAAGCTTGATAGAAGTCAGAAGCCTAAACCAGGTCCGGCGCCTACCATTACTTTCGCAGATCCTGCGATCTACAAATTACCGAACGGCATTACCGTTCTTGTGGTCGAAAACCACAAACTTCCAAAGGTAACGGCAACCTACAGCATCGATGCGGGTCCAATTACAGAAGGCGCTAAAGCTGGGGTCCTAAGCCTTATGGGTGGCATGCTGAACGAGGGCACCACTAAAAAGACTAAAGCGCAGTTTGATGAGGCGGTTGACCTTATGGGTGCAGACGTTAATGTAAGCTCATCAGGTGGTTCTGCTTCTTCATTGACACGCTATTTCAATGATGCTTTTATGCTGATGGCAGAAGCACTGCGTAATCCAGCATTCCCACAGGCATCATTCGACAAGTTGAAATCACAGACGCTAACCGGCATTAAATCTAACGAGCGCAGTGCGACTGCAATCTCAGGCCGGGTTGTGAATGCAATTAGCTACGGTACCGATCACCCGATGGGTGAGTTCGTTTCTGAGCAATCGGTGAATGCGATCACCCTGGACGACGTGAAATCGGCGTACAGCAAATACATCACCCCTTCAAGAGGCTATCTGACCTTTGTGGGTGACATTACACCTGCTGCGGCAAAAGCATTGGCTACAAAGGCCTTTGGCGACTGGAAAGGCACTACCCTAACTTTGCCTAAACTAGCGTCGGTAAAAAATCCAACGCAGACAGAGATCGCGCTGATCGATGTACCTACAGCAGTACAGGCTGAAATTACGGTTACCAACCTTGTTGACCTGCCTTTAAGCAGTCCGGATTACCATGCGGTATTGCTTGCGAATCAGATTCTGTGTGGTGGTTCAGATGCGAAGCTTTTCACGAATCTTCGTGAGAAACATGGCTTCACCTATGGTGCGTACTCCTCCACGGGATCGGGCCGCTTTCAAGCCAAATTCAGCGCTAATGCTGCGGTAAGAAATGAAAAGGTGGATAGCGCTGTTGTTGAATTCCTAAGAGAGATCAACATCATGCGCAGCGAAAAAGTAAGTGCCGTAGATCTTCAGAATGCAAAAAACCTGTACAATGGTACTTTCGCGTTGGGACTTGAAAACCCTGCGAGAATGGCTTCTTTTGCGTTGAACATCATGATCAACGATCTGCCAAAGGATTTCTACAGAACCTATTTGCAGAAGATCAATGCCGTGACGCAGGAAGATGTGTTGCGCGTGAGTAAGAAATACTTTGGTCATGACGATGCGCGTGTAATTATCGTTGGTAAACAGGACGACATCTTGCCAGGATTGAAGAAATTAGGCTATGCGGTTAAGCTGTACGACAAATATGCGAACCCAGTGAATGAAGCTGCTGTGGTTGGCGTGCCGAAGAAGGCACCTGCAGAGGTCATTGCTACATACTTAAAGGCCATTGGCGGTGAAGCAGCATTGAGCAAGGTGAAGTCATACACTGCAAATGGCGACTTTGAAGTAATGGGTCAGAAGCTGAATCTTGTGGTGAAGCAGATGGCACCAAACATGGAAGCGACGATCGTATCCATGGGCGGCACAACGGTTATGAAGGATACTTTTGATGGCACCACCGGCATTAAGGTACAAGGACCTGCGAGCATCAACTATACTGCTGAAGAAGTAAAAGAGAAGAAAGCCAGAAAGGGCATTTTTGAACAACTTTACTACAGCAGTGCCAAAGTTGAGGACGGCGGGATTGTGCAAGTGAATGGCGCACCGGCTTACAAGCTTAACGTGGTAATGCATAATGGCACCAAAAAGTCGGATTACTACGATGCAAAAAGCGGACTGCTGGTTAGAGAAGACCGGTATACTAAAATTGGTGACAAGGAAGTGCTGATCGAGATTTCTTTCAGCGAATACAAAAAGATTGGAGATATAATGTTTCCTTATAAACTTGTTCAGACCATACCAGTGGGTGAAACAACCCAGACTATGGGCATGTCTCTGAAGGATATAACTTTAAATGCACCGCTAACAGCTGCGGATTTCAAGTAGTATTAACAGCTACAAAAAGCCGGATCAAAGAACTTGATCCGGCTTTTTTATGGATTAAACCTTTTGCATGCATCCTTGTTTAATATTAATAACTACATAATTATGAAATCATTAACTAAAATTCTCACCATTATATTTGCGTTTGGCGCATTGCAGGCCTCCGCACAAACAGATAAGGAAACAACTGAACGGATCGTTAAGCAGCAGAACTTCGTTTTCAACGCCGTGACTGCAATTCCAATGGCTGACAATGCCTTGAATCAGGTCTTAAATCAATATCCGAACTCCAGGAACAACCTGTTGAACCTTTCCGGGCAGCAGTACGATGTCCGGGTAACAAAGGACAGTGTAGTGGCTTATCTGCCTTTCTACGGCCGCTCATTCACCCCATCTTACGACCCTAACGACTCCGGCACAAAGTTCAAGTCTAAAGACTTCAAGTACAATGCGGAGAAAAAGAAGAAAAACTGGGTGATTACCATTGAACCCAATGATGTAAGAGATCACCAGAAGCTTGTGTTTAATATTTCAGAGAAAGGATATGCAAGTCTTTCCGTGCAGAACGTCAACAGACAGCCCATGTCTTTTAATGGAAATCTGAGTGAACCTAAAGAAAAGAAGAAAGACTAGGGAATTTAGGGTGTGTGGCGCTGGTTAAGGAATGTTTGTTTGAAAGATCGTATGATTGCAGGCGCAATTGCATAGCGGTAAATTTCAGGGTTCATTTACCGCCTTTGGTCTGAATGTTTGCTTGTGCTGCGGTTCGCTATTGCGGAAATCGCATAGTATTTAGCTATTAGAAATATCTACAAGACTTTAATTTGAATGCTTGCTTGTGCTGAGCTTTGCTTAGCACCTTTGATCTCCCCTGCGCGAAGTACCTTGATAATTACCGCAGGGCATATTTAATTGATAATGTGCGAAGCCCCTTTAATCCCTATTGTGTTTTAGCTGGGACCAGCTTGATCTCGAACAGCTTGTCCCATCTTTTTCCTGTAATGAAAAGACGCTTTCCTTTTGCGTCCCATGCAATTCCATTTAAGACATCTGTGTTAATAAATGTATCACTCTGTGGCAGAATACCAGTCGCATCAATATAAGCTTCTACGGCGCCTGTTTTGGGGTTTATAATGGCTATTCTGTTCGACTGATAGATGTTCGCGTATAACTTTGCGTCAATATACTCCAGTTCATTCAGCTGACTTACCTCACCTTGATCATCATAAACCTCAATGGAACGCTCTTCCTGGTAGTTATTCTTGTTCAGGAACCAGATTTTATTTGTTCCATCAGATTTCAGCAATTGCTTACCATCGAAGGTTAAGCCCCAGCCTTCGCGACTGTTTTGATAGTTGAATGTGCTGAGCTGCTTGAAGCTTTGTGCGTCGTACACAAAGCCCATATTGTGCTGCCAGGTTAGCATGATAACTTTCCCGTCGATCAGTGTAGAACCTTCAGCGAAGTAAGGCGGTGCAATGTCAATGCGCTGCAGCGTTTTGCCTGTTTTAAGCTCCACCCAGCGTAAGGTCGATTTACCCACCTCCCCTGTGCTTTCCAGCAATCTTCCGTCGTGGTACTCCAAGCCTTGCGTATAAGAAGTCGTGTCGTGCGGAAACGCATTAACCACCTGGTAGCCGTGGATCACCGGCTTAATAGCTGATTTCATAAGGATGTTTACCGTCAGAGTGTCTTTGTTGGTGCCATTGTCCACGATTGCGGAGATCAGTTTGTAGCCAAGCGAAAGGTCCTTCGTTGGGAACCGGAAGGCTGTGCCGTCGTTTTTGGTTCCCAGCTGTGTACTGTCGAGCATGTAGGTCACCGACTTGATAGTCTGCCCTTCCGGAACTTCCAGCTGGACATCTACATCCTGCCCCAGCACATAAGATGCGCCTTGTTCGGGTGCTTTAAAGCCGTATCCCGGCGTGCTGGCACCATTTTCTTGCTTGCAGCTCATACATGCTGTAGAAAGGATCAAAGAAAAGAGAACTATTAACTTGGTATTTTTTATGGTAACATTAGCTTGGCCAAAACGCATCTTGTATATGATTAATCTGATAAAGGTCTTTATTTTCAAATATAATAGCAATTATGTCAAATCGTATTTCCCCATGATGATTCCGCTGCGCAATGTATGCTGAAGAGGCAAATTCAAGCTGTTTTTCTTTCTTCCAGTTGACGAAATCTTCAGGTTCACCATGATCGGCGGAACGCCGGGTCTTTACTTCTACGAAAATGATCCTGTGATCTTTGCTGGCGATCAGATCAAGCTCCGCACGACCATAACGCCAATTCTGGTCCAATATTCTATATCCCGCATCAGTCAGGAAGTCTTTTGCGAGTTGTTCGCCATATCGGCCAAGATCCAGGTGTACTGCCATGGGCGAATTATTATTGGTTTAAAGAAATGAAAACAGAGCATTGAAGCATAAAATGCGATATAGCGATTTTCTTTAGGAGTGACGAATTAAATGATGCGCTTTGTCAAACTTGAACAGCTTGTTGCTTAAAGGTTTATACATCATTACGGAAGTTTTGCGCAGATACTACTTTGTACGGCCGACCGTACCCTCAAACTAATGCAGTTTATTTCAGGATTACAGAGCCCAGAAACTTGGAAATCTCCTTTTCTACGTTCTTGATGTGCGCGTAGCGCTGCATTAAAATCTCCTGATTGGTGGCATCATTTTCTTCTTTAATCTCCTGCAGCAGGTCCAATAGAATCTGGTCTACCTTGCGCTTCTTCAAATGAAAAATACCACCCAGCACCGTTGCTTTCAGGTTCATGGTTTCATCCCGCACATAGATTTGATGCCGGTTGTACCAGTTTTCACTTAATGCATAGGGCGAAGTAGAAAGGGTGATGGCAAGGTCAGCGATCTCCCGATCCTCCCCTTTGATGAACTGATTTGCGACAGGCAATTGCCCGTTTTCAATCTCGTCACGGTAGGCCGCGATGATCCGCTTGCAGATCGGGTGTTTAAAGCTCACATCCGAAAGGTTCTGGATGATGAACGATCCAATGAACATGTTGTCGATCTTGTCCCAGTTCACGAGCTCATGCCCATAAGCCAATAACAGTCGCACGATCTCCTTCTCCTGTACTTCCTCCTGATCAATGGTTACCGGCGCTGGTTGCGGGCTGTCGTCGAACAAGTTCTCAGGCGGCTGATCCGGATGGAACTGTGAAGGCTGAAAATTAGATTGCTGGTATTGACCTTGCTGATACTTTCCCTGCTGCCCAGAAGGGTATTGTCCTTGCTGCCCGGAAGGATACTGTCCCTGCTGCCCTGAGGGATATTGCCCCTGCTGCTGGTTTGTGGCTTTCTTAAACTTCGCCGCACGCATGCTGTTCAGCTCCGTTAGCAAAATCCGCTCTTCCACCTGCAGCAGGTGACTGCATTCGCGGATAAAAACAGAGGCCTTGATGTTGTCAGGAATCTTCGCAATGCTCTCTACGATATCCCGGATAATCCCCGCCCGTTTGATCGGGTCGTTACCAGCTTCCTTAAGTAAAGTATCTGCTTTGAAAAGGATAAAATCCTTGCGGTTATTTTCAATGTAGTGCTTGAATGCGCCTGCACCCACGAGGTGCATATACGAATCCGGGTCATGCCCATCAGGGAAGTTCAGCACCTTTACGTTTAGCCCTTCCTCCAGGATCATGTCCAGCCCACGGAGGGAAGCTTTGATCCCCGCAGCATCACCATCATACAGCATGGTCACGTTTTGCGTGAAGCGGCCGATCAGCCGGATTTGCTCAGTCGTAAGCGAAGTACCTGATGAAGCAACCACGTTCTCTACGCCCGCCTGATGCGCCGAAAGCACATCCGCATAACCTTCCACAAGATAGCAGTTGTCCAGATCCCGGATTGCTTTCTTCGCGTGGTGCAAGCCATAAAGCACGTTAGACTTATGGTAAATATCACTCTCCGGCGAGTTAACGTACTTGGGAACGTTCTTATCGGTCTTTAGGGTTCTTCCGCCGAAGCCGATGACCCTGCCGGTGAAGTTATGGATGGGAAACATGACCCTTCCGCGGAAGCGGTCGTACAGCTTGCCTTTCTCGTTTTTAACAACGAGCCCGGTGCTTTCCAGGTACGCCTCCCGGTGACCCGCAGCTTTAGAGGCATTGATCAGCGCATCCCAGGAATCGGGAGAATAGCCAAGCTCAAACTTTCTGATGATGTCTTCACGGAAACCACGCTCCTTGAAGTAGCTTAAACCAACCGCACGGCCTTCAGATCCATTCCAGAGCTGCTCACTGAAAAAGCCCGCAGCATATTGCGAAACGATGTACAGCGCCTCACGGGCATTTTGCGCCTCAATGTTCTGCGGACTTTGTACTGTCTCCTCAACCGGAATGTTATACTTATTGGCAAGAAACTTAAGGGCCTCCGGGTAGGAATACTTCTCATGGTCCATGATGAAGTGGACCGCATCGCCCCCTTTACCACAGCCGAAGCACTTGTAGATCCCCTTGGTTACCGAAACGTTGAAGGAAGGCGTCTTCTCATTGTGAAAAGGGCAGTTTCCAATCAGGCTGGTACCGCGTTTCTTTAAAGCAACAAAATCACCGACAACCTCCTCAATTCGGGCGGCATCCATGATTTTATTGATGGTTTCACTATTTATCATGCAGTCGTGTAAAATCTAAGTCCTGGAAATCAAAGCTGAAATCCGTAAGCGGCGAAATTGCCTCCATCTTAAAACCAATGGGTTTAGCTTCATGACTTAGTGCAAAAGTAGCGAAAGCATCCGCAAGTAAGCTCCGGTCATTCCATTTTACGACAAAAGTATTGCCTTTATAGAAGGACATCTTGCCCTGCAGCTTCGGCGAATTCGTTGATTTTCATATGCTATTCTCTATGATCGGGAAACTACTTGCGATAATCCTTGTGGAGAATCAGGAAACTTGCACGCTCCTCTTTTTTCAGAGGGATGTTCCAATTGCCCTGATAGGTGATTTTGCTTGGTAATTTCGTCTCATCAAGGTAGCGCATTTCAATGTTCATCTGCACATCGAAATCAAATAAAAGATTGTCGTATTTCATGTCCACATACCGTCCAAGAATTTCAAAATTACGCTTGTCGAAAATGGTGGTGAGCGTCTTGATCATCAGACCGTCCTTCGTCCAGCTGCTCAAGTCAGGCTTAACCTTAACCTCGAAGCGGTACACCGGAATGGAATCCAGGTAAGTGGCACTGTAGAAGCTATAATCGTAATACTGGCGCATGTTGGCGGAAAAGATTTCCGTCTTATTTCCAATCAGCGGCAAGCCCTTCACGGGTCTTCCCGGAGAGAAGATCAAGGTCTTCAGCTTATCCTTATAGCTGCCGTTCTTCCCGTCGGCGGTCTTCGCGTTGAAGCTGCCATCCGAGAATTCTGATTGGTACGCATTCATGAAGATGTAATCGAACATCTCTAGCGTATAAAGCTGGTATTTGCCGTTCTTCTTGAACACCTTTCCGCTGTCCTGCTTTACCAGGTACTGCACCTTATTGCCTTTCGTAGTCAGGTGATTGATCTTACGGTAAATTTTACCGCTTACCTTATTTTTCTTGTCGTAGGTATAGAACTGGTTCTCTGCCTGGAAGCGGTATTTCTTCATCTCCCGGAAAGCCTGGTAAAAGCTGGTATCGTTGATGATTGCCTGGATAAAGGTTTCCACATTCAGACGACTCGCCTTGATGTTCACAACAGAATCAAGCTGAATGGTTTGTAGCGTATCCGGGTTGAAGCGCTGAATTTCTTGCGCGGAAGCGGTTTTCAGACCAAGAAACAAGAAAAGAAGAAGGAATCTTTTGTGCATTATAACTAGTTACCCAACTGCTTCAACGCAATATATGCCATCAAACCGGTAGAGGTTTTCAGTGCATCTTCGTCAACATCAAAGTTGGGGGTGTGTACAGAGTTCGTGGTGTTCTTAGCAGGATTTCCTGTGCCTAAACGGTAGAAACAAGCATTTGTAACCTGTGAGTAGTAGGCAAAATCTTCCGCGGCCATCCAGATATCCAGATCTTCCACGTTTTCCTTACCCAGGTAATCTTCTGCGTAGGCTTTGGCATTTGCGGTAAGCTGCTCCTCATTGATCAGGAACGGATAGCCATGCATGATGTTGAAATCACAGCTGCCACCCATACTCTCGGCAATACCTTCTGCCATTTTCTTCATTCTGGCAAGTGCTTCCTTGCGCCAGTCCTCATTCAGCGTACGGAAAGTGCCTTCCAGCTTCACTTCGTTAGGTATGATGTTGGTCGCACCATTCGCATTCACTTTTCCAAAGGATAAAACCGTTGGCAGTCTCGGATCAGCATTTCGACTCACCACTTGCTGCAGGGCAACAAGAATGTGCGCCGTAATCAGTACCGGATCGATGTTCTGGTGTGGCTGTGCACCATGGCCGCCTTTTCCATGCACCGTAACATACAGCTCATCGGTGCTGGCCATGTAAATACCAGAACGGAAGCCAACCTTACCACTTGGAATCAGTGGCATTACATGCTGACCGACAATGTTATGTGGCACTGGATTCTCCAGAACACCTTCTTGAATCATAATACTCGCGCCACCAGGTAAAACCTCCTCAGCAGGTTGGAAAATCAACTTTATGGTACCGCCAAAGGAGTCTTTTAAATTATTCAATATGTAAGCCGTGCCCAGCAAAGAAGCGCTGTGCACATCATGACCGCAGGCGTGCATGACACCCGGGTTCCTGGAAGCATAAGGTTTATCGTTGGTTTCAAAAATTGGTAGCGCATCCATATCGGCACGCAAAGCGATCACCTGGTCGGATGGTAATGCACCTTCAATAATGCCCACAACACCGGTATTGGCCATGCTGGAAAAAGGGATACCCCAGCTTTCAAGCTTGTCCTTTATAAACTTTGAAGTTTCAAATTCCTTGAACGACAGTTCTGGATTGGCATGCAGGTGCTGGCGAAAGGCCACCACATCATCAAATACCTGTGCCGCTAAGTGCTGGATCTTATCTTTAGTTATCATTGCTGTAATCTAGATTAGGCGCATTTATCTTCTCCCGGAAGATAAACAAAGTTGGATAGGTCGATCTGAGTTCGGACATCAGCTTCTGTGCTTCCATGCGGCTCCGGAAGTCGCCAACGCGAAGGTAGTAGTTCGGCTCCTTGTACGTCACGTAGGTCATCAGGGTCGGGTAAAGCGCAGAAAAACGTGCCTGCTCTTTAAAGACGACCCTACGGTCCGATCCGTAGTAAACCTGAACCCGGTATCCCATCTGAGAAACAATTGCGCTCCCTGGTTTAGTCGTAACTGGTGCATCCTTCTTATTGAGCAGAATTCGCTTTTCAATGATGGTATCAATCTTGGGATCTTTAACAACTGTCACCGTCCCCTTGCTCTGGGCCAGGGTCGTTAAACCAATTACAGTCAACAAACAGGTAAATAATAACTTCATGAAAAGGTCCTAAAAAGAAGAATGCCGATATTCTTTTACAAAAATCGGCATTCTTCGTGGGTATTACAAATTACATTCCAGCGCCATGGCAATTCTTGAACTTCTTGCCGCTACCACAAGGGCATGGTTCATTTCTTCCCGTTACCACTTCCTTGCGGATGGGTGTTTGGGGAACTGCTTCACGCGTATCGTCCATAACAATGGCGTCACTGGTCGCAGATTGAAACTCCGGTTTAGAAGTTTTCACATTCGCCGGAACAGCTTTAGGTACTTCTGGAGCCTCCTGAATCTGCTCTGGTTCCTGCTGAACCGGAATTCCACCTTTGTATAAGAAACTAACCACCTCTTTATTCACTGCATTAAGCATGTTTTTAAATAGGTTGAAAGCCTCCATTTTATAGATGATCAATGGATCTTTTTGCTCATAAACGGCATTCTGTACAGACTGCTTAAGCTCATCCATCTCACGTAAGTGCTCTTTCCACGACTCATCGATCAAGCCCAATACAATGGTCTTCTCGAATGATTTGGTGATCTCTCTACCGTTGTTATCGATCGCAACTTTTAAGCTTACTGGCACCTGAATGCTTCTGATACCATCAGTGAAAGGAATTACGATCTGCTCGATATAAGTACCGCGCTCATCATACACCTGTTTCAATACCGGTAGCGCCTGCTGAATGATCGCATCAGATTTTCTTTCATAGAAAGAAGAAGCTTCTGTAAACAAGCGATCTGTTAGCGCATTGATGTTCTGGCTGGAGAATTCAGCTGAAGTGATCTCGGTGTCCATAGAGAAGTTACGAATCACTTCCAGCTTAAAGCCGTCGTAATTTGCCGACTCCTTGTATTCCGTAACGATATCTTCTGCTACGTCAAACACCATGTTGCTCATGTCAACGTCTAAACGCTCACCGAACAATGCATTTCTACGTTTCGCATAGATAACGGTACGCTGTGAGTTCATTACATCATCGTACTCCAATAAACGCTTACGGATACCAAAGTTGTTCTCTTCAACTTTCTTCTGTGCACGCTCAATGGATTTGGTGATCATGGAATGCTGAATGACTTCACCTTCCTCGATACCCATTTTCACCATGATGTTAGAGATACGCTCTGAACCGAACAATCGCATCAGGTTATCTTCTAATGACACAAAGAACTGTGACGAACCTGGATCACCCTGACGACCGGCACGACCACGTAGCTGTCTGTCTACACGACGAGACTCATGTCTTTCTGTACCTACAATCGCTAAACCACCAGCTTCCTTCACGCCTGCGCCTAACTTGATATCCGTACCACGACCAGCCATGTTGGTAGCGATGGTTACTGTACCTGCCTGACCTGCTTCGGCAACGATGTCTGCCTCGCGCTGGTGCATCTTCGCATTCAGTACATTATGTTTAATACCGCGCAACTTAAGCATGCGGCTTAATAATTCTGAAATCTCTACAGAAGTGGTACCCACAAGAACCGGACGACCGGCCTCAGTAAGCTTACCAATCTCTTCTGCTACTGCATTGTATTTTTCCCTTACCGTCCGGTAAACATAATCCTGGTGATCCGTTCTTGAAATCGCACGGTTGGTTGGAATTTCAACCACGTCCAACTTGTAGATCGACCAGAACTCACCCGCTTCCGTAGTCGCGGTACCAGTCATACCACACAATTTGTGGTACATTCTAAAGAAGTTCTGCAGGGTTACCGTTGCATAGGTTTGTGAAGCATCTTCAACTTTAACGTTCTCTTTTGCTTCAATCGCCTGGTGCAAGCCATCAGAGTAGCGGCGACCGTCCATGATACGACCAGTCTGCTCATCTACAATCTTAATCTTGCCTTCGTCGATGATGTATTCAACATCTGCCTCAAACAAGGTATAAGCTTTCAACAATTGGTTTACAGAGTGAATCCTTTCTGCTTTGATCGAGTAATCACGCATCAATTCATCTTTCGCCTGCACCTTTTCTTCATTGCTCATTGCAGATTTTTCAATCTCCGCAATCTCGGTACCCACATCAGGTAATACGAAGAAGCTCGCATCCTCACCAGATTTGGTGATCAGCTCAATACCCTTTTCCGTTAATTCTACCTGATTGTTTTTCTCGTCGATGTAGAAGTACAACTCCTCATCCACCTTCGGCATGTTCTTAGACTGATCTGCCAGATAATGATTTTCTGTTTTCAGTAAAGTCTGCTTTACACTTCCTTCACTTAAAAACTTGATCAATGCTTTATTTTTAGGCAAACCACGGTGTGCTCTAAGCAAAGCTAATCCACCTTCATCAGCACCGGTTTTACCCTCATTAATTAATTTCTTAGCTTCGTTTAATGCTCTGGAAACATAGTCTTTCTGTGCAGCAACCAAACGCTCAATGCGTGGTTTCAACTCATAAAACTCATGTTGATCACCGAAAGGAACCGGACCAGAGATGATCAATGGCGTACGCGCATCATCAATCAATACCGAATCGACCTCATCGACCATCGCGAAGTGCAGCTTGCGTTGCACCAACTGACCTGGTGTTTGAGACATATTGTCGCGCAGGTAATCGAAACCAAACTCGTTGTTCGTTCCGTAAGTAATATCTGCAGTATAGGCGTTTCTACGTGCTTCAGAGTTTGGCTCGTGTTTATCAATACAATCTACACGTAGACCATGGAATTCGAACAAAGGACCGTTCCACTCCGAGTCACGTCGTGCAAGGTAGTCGTTGACCGTAACGATGTGTACACCCTGACCAGCTAAGGCGTTCAGGTATGCAGGCAATGTACTTACAAGGGTTTTACCCTCACCTGTTGCCATCTCTGCAATCTTCCCGCTGTGTAGTACAATACCACCAATCAGCTGCACATCATAGTGCACCATGTTCCAAACTACGTCATTCCCGGCAGCATCCCAATGGTTTGCCCAGATTGCCTTGTCGCCCTGAATGGTTACGTTTGCTTTACGCGCTGCATAGTTGCGGTCGTATTCTGTCGCCGTAACTTCCAGGAACTGGTTCTCCGAAAAACGTCTTGAAGTTTCCTTAACCACGGCAAATGCCTGCGGAAGGATATCCAACAGCACTGTTTCCAGTTCTTTATCTCTGTCTTTTGCTAAAGCATCCACCTGATCATAGATCGCGGTTTTACCAGCAAGATCCAGCTCAGCGCCTTCTGCGCTTGCTTTCAGATCGCCGATTTTACCATCTATATCTGCAAGTGCTTTTGCGATAACATCCTTAAAGTAAACGGTCTTTGAACGAAGTTCGTCGTTGGAAATAGACGAGAGTTTAGCGTATTCTTCGTTTATTTTGATTACAAGGGGTTGGATCGCCTTAATGTCTCTTTCTGACTTGCTTCCAAATACCTTGGTTAAAAATCCTAACATGTCTTATGCCTAATATTTTATAAAATTGAGAAATTTACAACAACCAGGCCATTGCCCCAACACAGGTCATTATGGCAGTTGTCGCCGCTAAAAATACGAAATATCCTGTACTTTGCTCAGGCGCCTTTTGTATTATTTGTATTAATTAAACCATAAACTGGATAAAGTTCCTCAAACCGGTATCTTTGTCCATATGAATATCTTAATATTAGGTTCTGGCGGCCGAGAAAGTGCTTTCGCCTGGAAGATGAGCCAATCTGAAGCTTGTACATCGCTGTTTATTGCACCCGGAAATGCGGGCACATCCGCATACGGTAAAAACGTGCCACTTAATCCAAATGACTTCGCTGCCGTAAAGGCATTAGTGCTTAAAGAAAACATCCAGATGGTGGTTGTTGGTCCCGAAGAACCTTTGGTAAACGGTATTCATGATTACTTCTTAAGCGATCCCAGCCTGGCAAACATCCCGGTGATCGGCCCGAAAAAAGAAGGCGCCATCCTGGAAGGCAGTAAAGATTTCTCCAAGCAGTTTATGGTACGCCACGGCATTCCAACTGCAGGTTCCAGAACGTTCACCGCAGCTACGCTGGAGGAAGGCCTTACCTACCTGGAACACCACGCAACGCCGATCGTGCTTAAAGCCGACGGCCTCGCTGCTGGAAAAGGGGTGCTTATCCTGGACAACAATGCCGAAGCGCAGGAAGAACTGAAACTTATGCTAAGCGGTAAGTTCGGCGATGCCGGTTCAACGGTTGTCGTAGAAGAGTTCCTTTCTGGCATTGAACTCTCGGTGTTCGTGTTAACCGATGGTGATCATTACGTAATCCTGCCGGAAGCTAAAGATTACAAGCGCATCGGCGCAGGTGATTCTGGCCTGAATACAGGCGGTATGGGCTCCGTATCACCGGTTCCTTTCGCAACACCAGCATTCCTGAAAGAAGTAGAACAAGACATCATTAAACCAACCATAGAAGGCCTGAAGAAAGATGGTATAGACTATACCGGCTTTATCTTTTTTGGCCTGATTAAAGTTGACGAGAAACCATACGTTATTGAATACAACTGCCGCATGGGCGATCCGGAGACGGAAAGCGTAGTCCCGCGTATTGATTCTGACCTTGTCGAGCTGTTTAAAGCAACTGCTGAAAAACGCCTGAATGAAGTTGAATTGAAGATCAGCGACAAGAGTGCTGCAACGATCATGATTGTTGCAGGCGGATACCCTGGCAATTACGAAAAAGGAAAAGCCATTTCTGGCATTGAAAACATCCGTAAATCCATTGCTTTCCATGCAGGTACCATCGCTGATGGCGCACAGGTGAAAAGTAACGGCGGGCGCGTGATCGCCATCACCAGCATGCAGGATACGTTTTTTGATGCACTGCAATCCGCAACAGCAGACGCTGCAAGGATTTACTTCGACGGCAAGTACTTCAGGGAAGACATCGGCTTTGACCTTGCTTACGATCCAAAAGCATAGATCACTGCATTGCTGCAAACCACATAAACCAGCTTAGTTCTGCTTTTTGATAATGCAGAACAACAAAAAGGCCCGGAAATCCGGGCCTTTTCTATATCTACTCATTCAGCTAATTCAAGAATAACCTACACCAGGCCTTGCACCTCAAGATCCTGAATCGCTTCATCTAAACGCAGGAAAATCTTGTCCGCAATACTTAAAAGCGGATGCTGCGTTTCATCATGCTGTATAACATAGCAAGTCACGCCTGCACCTTTCGCTGCTCTCAAGCCATTCAGGGTATCTTCAAAGGCTACACATGCAGCCTTGTCCACACCCAGTTGCTCAACAGCTTTCAGGTAACTTTCGGGATCAGGTTTACTCAGTTCCACATCAGAACGGGTCACCATGGTATCGAAGTAGTGGCCCAATCCATTGCGCTCGAAAATGATCTTCACATTATCCCGCGGACTAGCAGTTACCAGTGCGATTTTCAGTCCTTTGCTTTTGAAATATTCTAGCGTCTCTGCCGCATGTGGCATCAAACGGATGTCCATCGTAGAGAAGCCTTCTCTGCTTAACCGCTCCCGCCAGTCCATCAATTCCTGTATGGGAATATCCAGGCGGAAGGTCTCTTTAATCGTTCTGCAGTTTTCCGGAAGCGGATGTCCCGCATACGTGATCGCCCATTCCTCGTAAGGAACATGGATATCAAAAGTGCTAAGGATATCCATCCAGCAGCCATAGTGAAAATATTCTGAATCGATTAAGGTACCATCAAGGTCAAACAATACAGCTTCTAATTTATGCATCAGGTCTATTTTAACTTTCTCTTTTCAACACCCTCGTTGGTGATTTTCACCGGAAGGATCATGCCGTTCTCGTCAAAATACATGCGGTCTACGGCAGTTTCACGATGATAGCCAACTTTCGTGTTCAGCGGTCTGCGGTGATAAAAGATATACCAGTCGTCTGTGCCCGGCGCGTTGATTACGGAGTGGTGACCGGCACCTCTTGCAATCTCCGGATCCTGCTGTAAGATCTTGCCGACGCGCTTGAATGGACCCATTGGTGAATCCGCAACAGCATATGCTACGCTGTAATCCGGACCCATCCATCCACCTTCAGACCACATCAGGTAGTATTTACCTTTACGCTCAATCATAAACACACCTTCCACAAAGTTCTCCGGTGTTATGGATTTGAACACCGTGCCATCTTCAAAGGGGATAAAACCCGTAAAGTCGTTATTTAGTTTTGCAATATTGCAGTGTTTCCAACCGCCATAAAGCAGGTAATATTGTCCGTCAACATCTTTAAACACGAATTGATCAATAGGCTGCGCACCATTATGGAACTTATCAATCAGCGGTTTACCGATATGATCTACGAATGGTCCTTCAGGTTTATCTGATACGGCAACGCCGATACCACCCAGCTGATCATCGTTCTGAATATCATTGGCACCAAAGAACAGGTAGTACTTACCATCCTTCTGGGTGATGGATGGCGCCCAGATGGAATACGCCGCCCATTTTACGTCTTTGATATCCAAAACATTCGGATGCTTTTTCCAGGTCACCAGATCTTTGGAAGAGAAAGCATCCATGAAAGTTTGTCTCAGGTACTGGGGATTGATGGTGTTTTTCTGTAGTGCCTGCTGCTCCGGTGTAAGCTGACGGGGTTTCTGGTTCTTTTTAGGTTCGCCATATTCTTCAGAAAAGGTTGGGTACACCCAGTAAGTGTTGTTGAAAATACGGGCCTCAGGATCTGCATACCAACCGGGAAAGATGGGGTTGCCAGATTTTGTTGCCGATTTCTTCTGCTGTGCGTAACCAGACGTACTCAGGAGCGCCAGGATCGTAAAAGCAAATAGCGGTTTAAAGGTCTTCATTGAAAATTGGGTTTAAGGATAAATATCTTGACAGCGCGCATCTTATAACAAAAGTGTGTATTATTTACTTTTTTCAGGCGCCTTAATGCGCCCGTTGAAGTAACTTCTTTATAGCAAAGAGACGGTTGCTGCGGAAACCCAGCGCAAACGAGCGGGCGACTTGAGGCCGACAGGCCGGCGGCAAGGCCTTAGCAAGGCCATGGCCCTGTTAACCCCCTGTTTGCCCCCTGTGATCCCCCTGTCGGCCCCTTGTTATCCCCATGCTTGCTGTGGTGCTTTTCCCAAATTCTATAATCGGTTTAAAGGGGCCGTACTTATGCTGCATTTCGGAAAAATGATCCGGGTAAGGCCCATACGGGGCATCGATGGGCTTCTTGGCAAGATCCGGATAATCTTTTTCCTGTGCGCGATGTGGCCGTGGCCTGCTGTTCACATAGGCTGCTACATCCCATGCCTCCTCATCTTCCAGTACTGGATTATTGTGGTCAATGCCATAAGGCATGTTGTTTTTAACAAAGCCCGCGAAATTGCTCAGGCGATACATGCCAGCACCATCATTATAGCTATTTTTGCCCCATAAAGGTGGATACAGGTATGTTAGCTGATCTTTGGCTTTCTGGCCTGCCCCATCTGTCCCATGACAGCTTTGGCAATGCTCGCGGTATACAAGCTGGCCCTTTGCCGGATCCGCAGGACGGTCCAGATGGGCCAGCTTTGCGGTAGCGGTACCAACCACCTTCTCCCCTTTTTGTACAAGCTGACCCACCCATTTGAAATAGGCCACCATCGACAGGACTTCCTTGCCCGTTTTATCAGGCATCTTGCCGTTTAAACTTCTTTGAAAACAGTCGGAAATACGATCTGTAACCTGATCCGTTTTCCCGGAGCGTGCGCCTTTCTTCGGGTAGTTTGCAAAAAAGACTGCGTAGTTGTTGGCGAAAGGCTTTGTGCCGGCATTCAGGTGGCAGTTCTGGCAATTCATGCCGTTTGAAATTCTGGCGATTTTTCCCTGCGGGCCGAAGTATTTTGCGGTGTTCGCAATGAGTTCACGGCCGTAGCGAATGGAGTCGCCAAGGGGCCCAGGTGGTATTGACGATTCCTGCGGTGCAGTCCAGGCCGCAGTCTTTTCAGGTAGTGCCTCAAGTCCGGCATTTGAACTGGAAAGGGGCAGTGTGGGTGAAGATACGGCGAAACCGCTGGTCTTCAAAGGGCGGCTCATAAAGTGTGCGCTGATGTAAATCAAGCCAGCGCACACAAACAGCAGCGATAGCAGAACCATAGATTTTGCGGTATAAATAATTACACGTTGTTTGTGCTGAGGGTACTGTTGCATCAAAAAGGAGGAGATCTGGGGTTTACATCCCACCTCAAAACTTATACCCTACTAAACCGCTAGAGAAAATGGGTATCAGGTCGTTACATTTTTCACATGCATTGCACGCAGCAGTTGTTTGAGGATTACAATCTGTCCAAGATGATAGTGGACATGCTCTACACAGCCGTTAGACTCCGTTATTTCCACCTTCATGCCTGCAATACGTTGCGCCATGACGCGGTTCCAGAACGTCAGGTGATGCACCAGTCCGGCGATGGTGTTGACAGAAGCTGGTGTAACCTCCGAGGCCTCTTCATAGCTGATGCCTTCAAGCGTGGTTTGCAGATTCATCTCTGTCCAGTTTTGCCCGGCATACACATCCCGCAGATGCCTCGCAATATGTTCCGCCATATTCATACCTTAATATACGCATGTTTAGTTTTATTTCAACCGGTCTACGGCTACGTGATAAGTTGGATCATCATCCACGTTCACATGTATCACAGCCGATGCGTTACGAAGCAGAATGCGGCAGTCTTCACTCAATGACCGCAGGTGCAACGTTTTACCTACTTGTGCATATCGTTGCGTAAGCTTGTTCAAGGCATCTATGGCCGACATGTCCGTAACTTTGCATTCCTTGAAGTCTATGATCACGGTCTCGGGATCATTCTGGACATCAAATTTCTCATTAAAAGCGGCGACAGAGCCAAAGAACAATGGCCCGTAGATTTCGTAGTGCTTAGCGCCATCCTGATCGGTAAACTTCCGGGCCCGGATGCGCTTGGCACTTTCCCAGGCAAAAACCAAGGCAGAGATGATCACGCCAATAAGTACTGCGAGTGCAAGGTTATGCAGCCATACGGTAATTAGTGCAACCAGTACCCCCACAACGATGTCCTGTTTAGGCATCTTGTTGATGATCTTGAAACTCATCCATTCAAAGGTGCCAATGGCAACCATAATCATCACGCCGGTTAGCGCAGCCATGGGTAGACGGCCAATAATTGGTGCACCAAAGAGGATGATCAGCAAGATGGTTAAAGCGGCGACGATGCCGGAGAGGCGTGCCCTTGCCCCTGCAGAAAGGTTTACCAGCGTTTGTGCAATCATCGGGCAACCGCCCATCCCGAAGAAAAAGCCATTCAGCATGTTGGCACTGCCCTGTGCAATACACTCCCGATTCCCGTTACCGCGGGTTGCGGTGATTTCATCCACCAGGTTCAGGGTAAGCAAACCTTCGGTGAGGCCCACAGCAGCCATAATCAACGCATAAGGGAATATGATTTGAAAGACTTCGATGTTAAAGGGAATCTCCGGGATGTGGAAAGACGGAAAGCCACCACTTACAGAGGCAATATCACTTACGGTTTTGGTCTGGATACCAAGTCCGAATACCAGCAAACCCACAACAATGATCGCCACCAGGGAAGGCGGCACGGCTTTGCTGATCTTTGGGAATACAAAGACAATGGCGATGGTTAGCGCAACCAGTCCGGCCATAATGTAGAGTGGCGTTCCGGAAAGCCAGGTCGTTTGCCCGTTCACCACGGTTTTGAACTGCTCAAGCTGCGCCATGAAGATGATTACGGCCAGACCATTCACAAAGCCATACATGACGGGTTGGGGCACCAGCCGGATGAACTTCCCAAACTTTAATACGCCGATCAGGATCTGGATAACCCCCGCGAGTGCCACTGCCCCAAATACATATTCGATGCCATGTGACTGCATGAGCGCGATAAGGACAACCACCGTTGCACCAGCCCCTCCGGAAATTAACCCCGGACGGCCGCCAAAGATGGAAGTAACCAGCCCCATGATGAAGGCCGCATATAGGCCTGCCAGGGGCGGAAAGCCAGCAAGGATCGCAAACGATAGGGATTCGGGCATCATGGTCATGGCCACCGTGAGCCCGGCAAGTATTTCAGTTTTGTAGTTTACCTTTTGCGTGAAATCAAAGAGACGGGTGTTTGGAACCATAGTTTGCTATTGCCGAAGTCGACATTAATTGATTCCCAAATTTAAAAATTTATTAAGGACTTCTTTAAACATGTCCGCATAGCCTAGAAGTGGCGTAGAGTAGTACAAGGATGAAACAGAATTTCACATATATACTCCTCTTGCTTAAAAACAAAGTGGTAAGCCTAACGTGTCAGATGTTAAATCGATATTATATACCAGCACAACAAAGGGGGTCGGCATTTGCTGTAATCCCCTACCCTTTAACCAACACTGTACCCCGTTGCTTAAGCATCAGCAGCATACAAAAGCCGATACCAACAGCGGCCAATCCTGCACCCACATACTGTGGAGAGGTATAGCCATAGCCCATCGCTATCGGTAAGCCGCCTAAGAATGCACCTATGGCATTACCGAAGTTCGCTGTGGCTTGCAGTACGGCAGATGCAATCATCTCCGATCCCTTTGCCGCGCTGATCATCAGCATCTGCATCGGTGCAATCACCGCGAAGGCAATTGCGCCGGTGATGAAGGTCATAGCGATGGCTGCAGGTTGATATTGAGACACCGCAGGGATAATGAATAAAGATAAGACCATGGCCGACAACAGTACGGTTGTGGTGATCAATGGTGAAAACCGATCCGCCAGACGGCCACCGATGAAGTTACCCACAGCCATACCAACACCGGCTATAATCATGATCACCGTGATGTTATTGTTGCTAAAACCAGATACTTCCGTCATTAAAGGGGCAATGTAACTGATCCAGGCAAACATACCGCCCGTACCAATTGCGGAAATACCAATAATTAACCAAGGGTCTACATTCTTGAATACGGCAAGGCTGTCCTTGAAACTGCCTTCGTTCTTGTTCTTAATGGCCGGCAGCCACAACTTGGTGGTTGCAGCAGTAATAAGTCCGAAAGCCGCAACGATGAAGAAAGACAGTCTCCAGCTGAAGTTATGACCGATATACGTACCAATGGGCACACCAATGATATTGGCAATGGTTAAACCAGCAAACATCATCGACACGGCACGCGCTTCTTTGCCGGGCTCCGCCAGCTGACTGGCCACAACGGCACCGATGCCGAAGAAGGCACCATGTGGCAATCCTGCCATAACGCGGGTGATCAGTAAGAACTCGTATGAGGGTGATAAGGCAAACAGGGCATTAAATAACCCAAACATCACCATTAATCCAATAAGTACTTTCTTAGGGGGCAGCTTGGAAAATAAGCCAACCATCAAGGGTGCACCGATGACAACGCCCAGTGCATAGGCAGATATAAGGTGACCGGCAGTAGGGATGGAAATGTCCAGGGATTTAGAAACGTCAGGCAGTACACCCATCATCATAAACTCCGTCATTCCAAGGCTAAAGCCGCCAATTGTTAAAGGCAATAATCGCTTGTTCATAAATTTGAGAGATTTATACAAAGGTACACGTTAGTGTACAACCTACACTATCAAAAATGAATCCATAGCTCTGGATCAGGGCTTTACGATTTAATATTGCAAACCAATGAAAAACGGGTTCCTCCCCAAGAATCGCTATCTTAGTTATTTCCTAACCAAATAGCCATGAGATTCGCCTATTCCATAAAGCAGAAGGTCAAGATAGCGGTATTGCTTTTTTTCATCATGACCTGCTCCATCTTGATCCGTATTCTGGAAGACAAGAGCGTAAAGAATATGAATGAATCTTTCATATCGCTATACAATGACCGGCTGGTACCAGCCATGGATCTCTACCACATCGTGGAGAATCTTTATGCAAGGCGAAACATTATTGAGAGTGTACTTTATACGAATGCGCAGGCCTATCAACTTGATCTCCGTGGCAATTTGGCGAGATATAACCGGAACATTGATTCTCTGGTGAACAAGTACGAGAAGACGTACCTGGTACAACAGGAAAAGGTTCAATTGCAGGACCTGAAGAAAAACCTGAAGGCCATTATCGTAATGGAGCAAAGGCTGGTAAATCATGTTTACAACAACCAATCTCCCGTGGCACTGAACGATTATGAGCGGCAGGGGAAAGCAATGTTCAGTAATGCCACCAATTACCTTACTAAGCTGATCGACACGCAGAAACAGGTTGGCAATGAGATCATCACGGATACGGAACGCATTGTTTCAGGTTCAAAAATCTACTCCAACCTGCAACTGGCACTGGCCATCCTCATTGGGATATTAATCGTGGGTATTCTTTTTACGTCCAATGTGGTGAATATCCGAAACGATAAGTTTAATCTGAACTAATTACCCTATTTTGAACATTTTTACTGATCTCAGTACTGATTTCGCTTAATACAGCGATAAGCATATTTATATTCATTGGCTTAGACATGTAATCGTCCATTCCTGCACTTAGGCAAGCCTCTCTATCCTCCTGCATCGCATTTGCCGTCATGGCCACAATTTTAGGTTGCAGACGGTCGTGATGGCTTCTTATTGCCGCTGTTGCTGCCAAGCCGTCCATTTCAGGCATGGAAATGTCCATAAAGATGAGATCGTACTTTTTTTGTAGAAACGCATCCACCGCAAGTTTTCCGTTCTCCGCGGTATCAATCGTATAACCGAGTTTGTCAAGCACAATGCTGATTAGCTTTAGATTGATCATGTTATCTTCTACGACTAAAATCTCTAAAGGGTATTGGACAGCGAAGTTCTTGCGCAATATGTCATCTGAAAGCTTATTACCATCAGGTTTATTAACTTGCTTCTCCGTAAGTGCCTGGTGGATTAACCCAAGCAGCTGATGGCTTTTCGCCGGCTTGTTAATTGCGCTGCAAAACAGCTGCTGATGTTGATCCCGAGTATCAATTCCGATGGAACTTAGCAGAATAATAGGTATGTCGATATGACGATGTTTAATCTCCTTCGCCAGCTGCACACCATCCATCTCCGGCATTTGCATATCCGTAATTATTAATGCAAAGTCTGCCTTGGCTGAGAGTACCTGCAAGGCTTCCGCAGCGCTGCTTACCGTTAACGGCCTTAACCCCCAACGTTCAAGCTGCTTTTTCAAAATCAGGAGATTGGTTTGATTATCATCAACAACCAGGATTTTTCGACCTCTATATTGATCCAATGAAGGCAACACCGCTTGTGAGCTGCTTTGTTCGCCTGCTCTGCAATTTATCGTGAAAGAAAAAACAGAGCCTTCTCCCTCAACGCTACGTACAGCCATTTTACCCTCCATCAGCGTAACAAGTCGCTCGCTGATAACTAGACCCAATCCGGTCCCGCCATATTTACGCGTGTTGGAAGAATCGATTTGTGAGAATGCTTTGAATAATCGCGACATCTTTTCTTCAGGTATTCCAATACCAGTATCTCTAACTTCAAACAGGAGTTGAAGTTTGTCATCAACAACATCTTGCAACTGTACCTTTAAAAACACCTCCCCATGCTGGGTAAATTTTATCGCGTTATTGATCAGGTTTACCAGAACCTGTCGAATTCGATAGCTATCAGCAACAATGGTTGCAGGTATTCTGTAATCGACCTCATAAAGCAAATCTATGCCGAGGTTGCTTACCCGAACGGCAAAGAGGTCGAACACATCTTCAACCATCTTCTGAAGATTGAATTGCTGTTCTTCAAGGTCGAGTTGTCCGGACTCAATTTTCGAATAGTCGAGCACATCATTGATTACATTAAGTAATGCATCTCCACTAGTAATGATTATTCGAACATAATCAGCTTGCTCAGCTGTCAACTTCGTATCGCTTAGTAAAGAGGCCATGCCGATCACGCCGTTCATTGGCGTGCGGATTTCGTGACTCATCGTAGCCAGGAACGTACTTTTAGCCTGCGCCGCAAGTTCAGCTTGTTTTCTGGCTTCTACAGCCTCATCATTTGTTTTCTGCAATTGCACATTTAGCTGTTCCAACTGCTCTTCATGTGCTCTTCGCTCGCCGATATGCGAGATCATCAAGCGCTGCGCACCGTTATATTTATTTAGAAAGTACGACCATAAACCGCAAGTGAAGAAAATAACTGTTGTAAGTACCAAATGGATAACCATGGTCTGCAGCTCCAATGAATCCAATTTTGTAAAGTAAATATCCTTCAGCCCGATACTTTGTAGATAATTGAGTAAAAGATGGTGCCCTCCTACAAAAATGAGCATTGGAATCTGCAGCTTCCAGTTCTGATAGGTGATTAAAATGGCGCTCCCAATGAATGCAAAAAAATGCATCTCGAACATGCCATGCATCTGGTAAATGAACTGTGCCATAAAAACGCCCATACAGATGCTAAGCACATACTGGTAGAGATTTGACGCTGGCATGAACCACTTTATGGAGTAATAAGCAAGTAGTGAAGTTCCTCCTACACCGAGCGCAATGTTCCACGTGTCATAGAAGGTAGCGAAGTAAAGACCTGCGAGGAAGTAGAATGCTAAGAAGTAGTTGATTAACCGATCAGAGCGACGCTTGACATCTGTCTTGTAGGCGGATAGAAACGCTAGAGATTCCACCGACCGTAATTTGAATAGATTTGTTTGAGGCATTAATTTGTACAATTTGGTGCTGAACATCCATAAGCCTTAAAGGCTATTGCATCCAGCCTGGTATTTTGGTTTAGCAAAAGATTTGTGACCGCCTGTTTAACATACCTGGTCTCCTCGTCCATGCAGTATCGTGACCTGTTGTAATTACCACGATAAAACAGCTCCTTATTTGTATTAATAACAACCGCTTGAGGAGTAGAATAAACGCCACAGCTTTTAGCGTATCCCTGATCTTTCACTACTGGAACACTGAAGTCAAAGCGTTTCTGTACTTCCTCAACGGAATAGGGCTTATCTGTAATCATCACAACAACAAAATTCATATCATCAGCATACGCTTTAGCCAATGACTTGAACTCTTTGATGTTAAATCGTGAACATGGACAATCTGGATTGAAGAAGTGAAGCAGTGTAGGTTTTTCTTTGTTAACCTTCACTGGTAATCGAAGATCGACTTTAGCACCAGTAGAAATAGGTCTATAATTTGCAGGCACAGGTGTCGGTAAGCTATAAACAAACTGATTATACCAAAAGAAACTACCTACAATAATCGTTAGCATCAAGAGCCAGATGCCTGCTAGCCATTTTTTCATTTACAAGTAATTGACTAGTGCAAATGTAATGATTGTAGGTTATCTAAACAGTAGATTATCAAACTTTTATCTACTTACAGAATACAAAATACGGTAAATACCACAAAAAGGCCTGAATTCCTCCGTTGGGGGAGGTAATTCAGGCCTATATACTACTAAAGAAAACTATATCTCGTACTTGTTGATCGATTTCACAGCGTAATCCACGGCTCTTGCCGTTAGCGCCATATAGGTCAACGATGGATTCTGGGTAGAAGTCGATGTCATACACGCCCCATCCGTCACAAAAACGTTCTTACAGGCATGAACCTGATTCCACTTATTCAGAATAGAGGTTTTTGGATCGTGACCCATCCTTGCACCACCCATTTCATGAATGTCCAGACCTGGGGCCTGGGAAGAATCATTGACTTTAATATTTTTAAATCCTGCTTCGGTAAACATCTCAGAAAGCTGTTCAATGTAGTCCTTCTTCATTAAACGGTCGTTTTCATCATAATCTACCGAGATGTTCAATAGTGGAACACCCCAGGCATCCTTTTTATCTTTGCTCAGGTTAACGAAATTCTCCGCTTTAGGAATGGTTTCGCCCATCATGTGCGAACCTACCTGCCATGGACCCAGTGGTGTTTTCACCAGATTATCCTTTAGCGTAGCGCCAACCCCGCTGGAATCGCGGTTTACAGAACGTCTTGCGCTAAAACCAGCGGCATAACCCCGCTTGAAGTCTGTCTCCTGTTTGTGCAGGTTACGGAACCTTGGCAGGTATCCTCCACCCGCAGGATTGCGGCCATCGGTGGACCACTGCAACAAGCCATCGTACTCCGCACTGATTCTCGCACTGTAGTTATGGAACGCGACGAACTTACCCAATTGGCCATTGTCGTTACCTAAGCCATTCGGGAACCTGTCGGACTTAGAATTGAGCAGGATCAGGTTCGTGTTCAATGCCGCAGCATTCACAAAAATGATCTTCGCATAAAACTCCATTTCCTGCTTGCTGTTCGCATCAATAACACGAACACCGGTCGCCTTGCCTTTTTTATCATCGTATATGATGGATTCTACAACCGAATTAGGACGCATAGTCAAATTGCCGGTTTTCGCAGCCCATGGCAAGGTAGATGCATTACTACTGAAATAGCCCCCAAAAGGACAGCCACGCTGACAGAGGGTTCTGTTCTGGCATTTTGCCCTGCCCTGATCCAGGTGGATCTGATTGGGCTTAGACAAGTGTGCACAACGTGCGCTGATCACGTGCCTGTTCGGGTATTTTTTATTTAATACACCTTTGAAGTGATCTTCTACGGCATTAAGTGGAAATCCCGGAAGGAACTCCCCATCAGGCAGCTCCTGCAAGCCATCTTTATTGCCTGCAATCCCTGCAAATCGCTCTGCATAGCTATACCATGGCGCAATGTCCGCATAGCGGATCGGCCAATCCACTGCGAAGCCATCCCGCGCCGGACCTTCAAAATCCAGGTCACTCCAGCGTTGGGTTTGCCTTGCCCATAGCAGCGACTTCCCGCCCACCTGATAACCACGGATCCAGTCGAATGGCTTTTCCTGCTGGTAAGGGTGTTCATTGTCTTTCACGACAAAATGCGCGGCATCTTCCCTGAAAATATAACACCTGCTGGCGATTGGGTTTTCCTGCTGAACCGCCAATGGCATTTGCCCACGGTGATCAAATTCATAGGGATACATGTTTGTAGTCGGGTAATCTTTGATGTGTTGCACATCGCGGCCCCTTTCGAGCACCAGGGTCTTAAAACCCTTTTCTGTAAATTCCTTGGCAGCCCAGCCACCACTAATTCCAGAGCCAATAACAATCACATCGTAGGTGTTTGTCTTTTGGCTATCTATATTGATATTCGACATTGTTCTTTAAAAAATTAAGCAGATTTAACAGCATAGTACGGGTTCCAACGGCCTGGCACGAGTTCCCATACAACCAGGTTGGTCATCACGTATTTAGAGCTTAGATACCCTTCAATGGTTTTCGACTTTATGATGTCGTAAAACTTCTTGATCGCAGGTTCCGCCTGTTCATCTTTCTCGATGGCCAGGAGTAGCTGCTCGCGTTCCGGCACGGTTAACTTCTGAAAGCTTCTGGAAAACTGTGCTTCCGAACGGTCCTGTAAAGCGTCAAGGCCTTTGAAGAATAGCTCCTGATCTTCTTTCGCATAGCAATCGTCCAACATCTTTATCGCAAACAGGTGCAGATTCAGGCTTTTCGCGCCAGGCGTCTTCGTTTCGGGAATGATGGTTTCTGAAATGTCTGCCAGTAAGTGTTCCTGATCGAGGCTGACGTCTATGGTTTGAAGTGCTATTGAGGATTTTCCGGCATCCCTTAAACAGGATGGAAGTAGTGCCATACCACCCGCGAGGAATAATATTTGTTTGATCGCTAAGCGTCTCTCCATTTTTATATTTGATTATATCTTCATTATGGCCTGCGGCAATGTGGTTATTGCGAATGCGAAGCCTTGCATAACATTTAAAGTTATGCATTTTCAAAGATATGGAAGGGAGCGCGTACAATTTCACGCAAAAGCTGGTAGAATTTTAACCTAAACGCCTTCTAAAGGAAGGTTAATGGTCACCTTCGTGCCCGCGGCAGCCTCAATGTTAATCGTACCATTTAGCATTCGGACTTTATTCAGCAGGGTGGCAAGTCCGAGCCCAAACTTGCCGGACTGCGCAGGGTTAAACCCTATTCCATTATCCTGGACCAGAATGGTAAGTGCACGACCTTCCTTTATGATTTCAATGATCGCTTCACTTGCTGCCGCATGACGTACCACATTTGCCAGTAGTTCCTGAACCATACGGTAAACAGAAAGTTCGATGTAACTGTCGAGCCTGGTGGTTAAGCCAACAACGCGACAGGATAGGTCAATATCTGGCTGAAACTGTTTACATAGCTCAATAACTGTTTCCTCTAGGCCAAAATCTTCAAGGATGGCCGGCGTCATCTGGTGAGACAACCTACGGACTTCTTTTATGGCATCTGCCAGAATTTTATCCGCATATTGTTTCGCACGGTGGAAAGCCTCAGGATCTGCAACAGCCTTATTCGCGTCCACCGGCTTGAGGTTGATCTTCACCGCATATAACAACTGTCCGATGCCGTTACGCAAATCCTCCGCGATCCGCCGCCGCTCTTCTTCCTGCGTCCGTAAGCTTGCTTTAAACACCTCGAGCTTCTGATTCTCCTGAATGTCCCGGATTCTCGCTTCTGCTTCCCGCTGCGCGGTGATATCCAGGTTTGTGGCAACCAGGCTTCCATCCATCTTCACAAATGTGCAGGAGAACCAACGGTTAAAACCTTCAAACGGATAAAAGTATTCGTGTTGCTCCGGGCGGCCGCTTTCCATCACTTTAATCATGATGTCAAATAAGCCCGCAGGCTTAATGCCCGGAAACTCAGCTGCATAATGCTTACCCACAAGGTCCTTACGGCCAGTCTCATTTTCCAGGCCTTTACTAACCAGCACAATGGTAAAGTCTTCAATTTCATTTTGCGCATTACGTATCGGCCGGAGCAACGACATGCCGATCAACGTAGCATCAAAGATGGATTGAAGCAGTGCATTACTCTTCTGCAGTTCTTCGTGGGCTTTGATCAAAGCCTCACTGGACTTCTTTTGAGCTGTAATATCATGGGACACGCCCAGCAAGAATAATGCTTCGCCCGCCTGGTCTGTGATGACCTTCCCTTTGCTTAGAATGTAGCGCATTTCCTTATTGGGAAGATAGATACGGCGGGTATACTCGTATGTTCCATGGTCACGGATCGCATCTGATATGATCCCGCTGACCACCTCATCATCTCCCGGATAAGAGATCACCTTTAAGAATGCAGTTGTTGGTTCAAATGCACCAGGCTCATACCCGAGCAGGCGGTACATACCGTCAGAAAAAGTAATGCGTTGGCTCTGCAGCTCAAGCTGGTAACTCCCTGTAGAACCGGCTTCTTCTACCTTTGAAAGTAGGTCTGCGGCTTCTGTAAGCTTCTTTAAGTCGTTCTTAGCGCGACGTTCAAATTCAAACTCTTTTTTTATAAGCCGCGTGATGTCCAGTAGTTTGTGAATGATGTATAACAAATCACCATGTTCATTGAAAACTGGTGCCTGAATAATTTCATAGTAACGATGTCGAATATATTGAGCATCAATGGTGCGGCTTTCACCAGTCAGCAGCACCTCATCCAGTGATTTAAATACCCTGAAGGACAGGTCAGGAATACTGGTATTATATAGATCTAGGACCAATGACAAATTGCTAAGCGCTACGCTTGAACGCGACAAGCCCATTACTTCTAGATACACATCTGTAGCAGTCAATATCTTCTTGTCCACAGACAAAATCAGATATGATTCTGGAAGTCTTTCAAGCACCTGGAGCGAACTCAAGCTCAAAGGGCCAGAATTGATGTAGTCATTTAGTTCCATATCAATAGCCTCCGGCAAATGGTAGACACTAGTAAATCAGGTCTTAAACAAAAATAGCAATTACTTATTTCAGTTTAGCTCAAAAACCAGCACGGCTATATACCTGTTTATTTCGTATTTTACCTCGTTTTTAAGCCTACATGAATTTTTTCGCAGTCATAACCACCCTCCTTACCATCAGTGCTGTTTTCAGTTACATCAATGCCAGATGGATAAAATTGCCCGGTGTTATCGGGGTAATGTTGCTGGCCATAGCCGCGGCGTTAATGACCGTTTTCGCCGGCAAAGTGCTCCCTGATTTCACACGGTTGATCACGGAACTAAGTGCCTCCATCGACTTCTCAAGCACCCTGCTCGACATCCTTCTTGGTTTCCTGCTTTTTGCCAGCGCACTGCATTTTGATGTAAAGAAGCTACGATCGAACCTGAAAGGCGTGCTCGTCATCAGCACTGTGGGCGTACTGCTGTCTACCCTGATCTTCGCTGCACTACTTTTCTACGCCCTCGGCTATGTTGGGCACGACATACCCTTCATTTACTGCCTGGTATTCGGCGCCTTGGTCTCCCCTACCGATGCCGTCGCGGTAGCCGCACTGCTCAAGAATACCCGGATGCCCAGCCGGCTGGAAACCATCATCAACGGCGAGTCGCTGTTTAACGATGGGATTGGCATTGTGCTGTTCATTACGTTTGTAGGCCTTGCGGCTGCGCCTGATAGTCATTTCTCGCTTAGTCATACTTCCCTGCTGTTCGCGCAGGAAGTTTTTGGCGGGCTGCTGCTTGGGCTCCTGCTGGGCGCCATAGCCTACCGCATGATGCGTGCCATCCAGGAGTTTCAAACCATCCTGATGATTTCACTGTCGCTGGTCTTGATCATCTCTTTAGTTGGCAGCATGCTGCATGTGTCCATCCCTTTGGCCGTAGTGGCGGCAGGGCTGTTAATTGGCAGTAAGCCTTTCAGCGACAACGCGGAATCCAAACTGGATGAATACCTGCAAGGGATCTGGGGTTTACTGGATGAGTTGTTAAACACCGTGTTGTTTGTGCTCATTGGATTGCAACTGGTGATGGTCTCCTTCAGCCTCGATTATTTTATTGCCGGTGCTTTCGCGATTGTGATCCTGCTTATTGCCCGAATGCTGAGCATTGTACTTCCCATTGCCTTCTTACGTCGTTCGCTGCACATCCAGTACAACAGTGTGGGTGTCCTCACCTGGGGTGGCCTACGGGGTGGTATCTCTGTGGCATTAGCGCTGTCGCTACCTCCTTCACCTTATCGCGAGCTGATCTTAACCGCAAGTTTCTGTGTGGTGGTGTTCTCGATATTGGTGCAGGGCCTCACGCTGAACAAAGTGGTTGGCAGGTTGCTGCAGGACAAAAAGCCTTAGGCCAAACTTAGCGCTTGGCTATTTTATTTCAAACTGGTAGGTTCCGGCATCCAGGCTAAGGATGTCTTTCACGGCCGACTTTCCCTTATATGCTTTTTGTCCGCCCTGCAAAGGGAAGTAAACGGTCGCACTTGAATTCGCTGGAATCGTTACCGCATAGGTCACCTTTTTCCCCTGTCTCTTCCATGAAGATTTGATCTTGCCCTGTGGACCTTCATGTTCTGCGTCAAAGTGATCCAAGCCCTTTACAAAATTCGGCTTAAGCAACACATGCTTAAAGCCAGGCCGTTGCTCATCCAGCATAATACCGCCAATACCTTTGAAGAACCAGCCGCCAATTTCTCCAAACATCATGTGGTTCAAGGAAATGTCACGTTCCGCCTGGATGTTCCAGTTTTCATACAAGGTCGTTGCGCCATTAACAATCCACCAACCCCATGAAGGGTAGGTATCCTGCACCGCAAGATCATAGGCTGCCTGTGCCTGCCCATTTTCGCTTAAAGCATTCAGGATTGCCTTTGCACCCAGTACCCCTACATCCAGATGGTTCCCATCTGCTTTCACCCTTTTTGCCAGATTTTCAGCAACCTTAGCTTCCATACCTTTAGGTACAATATGCCATTGCAAGGCCACACTGAGTTCTGTTTGTAGTCCACTACCATAGATCCCGGTTTGCGCATTAAAATATTTCTTATTAATGGCTGCTTTAATTTTTTCTGCCAACGCACCGTAATAACGCTGGTCCTCCGGTTTATTGAAAAGTGCTGCCGCCTTGCTTAAAATCACTGCATCAACATAATAGTAAACCGAAGAAGTGAATTCTAAAGGTGATTCTGACTTTACCGGCACCCAGTCACCGCGGCCAAAGCTGGTCAGTCCTTCCGGGCTGATGCGTTCCACATAGTTTACGTATTTCTTGATGCTCTCATAGCTATCTTCCAGCAACTTCGAATCCCCATAAAAGAGGTATATGTTCCATGGAATGATGGCAATTGTGCTCGTCCAATCGGTGCCGTTTGCCGTACCGTAACCCCATCCACCTGTCGGGATGATATCCGGCAGCACGCCATTGGGCTGCTGCTCATCACGATGGTCGGCGAGCCATTTTTCGTAAACGGTGATCCCATCAAAATTGTACAATCCGCTTTCAATGGCGAAATGTCCATCTCCGGTCCAGCCGTTTTTCTCCCGCTGCGGACAATCTGTAGGATAGCCATAAAGGTTTGACAGGTAAGAGTTGTTTGTTGCTGCCCACAGCTTATTGACGAGTGAACTGGAGGCGTTTATCTTTCCTGCTACCGGCACATCGCTATGCATAAAGTAACCGGTGATGCCCGATTTGTCGATTTTAACAGGCTTGCTGCTGGTCACCTCTACATATTGGAAACCTTTGTAATTGAATTTAGGCTTAAAGGTTTCTACGCCTTGTCCCTTAAGGGTGAATAGATCCGTTTGAAAGGGATCTGTATTGTCTTTCGGGCGATAGTACACGTCGATATTCGACAGGTCTACCCTTCCATCAGGCAACAAGCGTTCGCCATGTTTAATGCGCACCACGGTACCCGCCGGACCTTGAACTTTGATTTCCGTAACGCCGGCGATATTCCTGCCCAAATCAAACACATAGGTAGAATCATTGAACACCTTTAAACTTTGTGCGGGAATGGTTTGTACATCCCGTATCGGGTGCATGAGCTGGCTAACTACCTGAGTGGAGGGCGCAGCCCGTAAACGCACACCACGCCACTTCTGATCATCAAAGTTGGCCGTATTCCAACCCGGCTGTTCCAACCTTGCATCGTAATGTTCTGCAGTGTAAATGCTGTTAAAAACCACCGGGCCAGCACTCGTCTTCCAATCGCCATCCGTTTTTACCACTGAAGTGGTACCATCTTCATAGGTAATACGCAGATCCATACAGAAGGTTGGCCGGGCGCGCCATGGAGCCGTATCAAAGTTCCATACGGCTAAGGACTGCATGTTGTACCAGCCGTTTCCAAGCAGCACACCCACCGCATTCTTACCTGCTTTAAGCTGGGCGGTTACATCATAACTCACATAAAGGTTCCGGCGATCAAAACGGGTATACATTGGATCCAGCCGATGGTTCCCAACCTTCTCCCCGTTTAAGTATAATTCATATAGTCCAGCCGCGGCAACATAGGCACGTGCGGATTTAATCTTTTTGTTTTCCGGGTTAAATACCTTTCTAAAATAAGGGGCAGCACGATGGTTGATGTTTTGGCCATCGCTGATCCAGGTGCCCTGCCAGTTGGCCATGCCCATCATACCGGTCTCAAAGCTACTTACCCCGCTACCGGAAGGCTTTCCATCTTTATCCCAAACGTCGACGACCCAGAAGTACTTCGTAAAAGGCTGCAACGCTGCACCCTGGTACCGAACCAGACTTTCATCTGCATTTACCTTCTTGGTATCCCAGGCATCTCCCTTTCTCTGTACAACAGACAAAGAATCTTTACCTACCAGAAGTCTGTAAGCCGTTTGCTTTGCGCCTTGACGCGCATCGCGAAGCTTCCAAGATAATCTTGGATGCATTTCATCAACACCAATTGGACGTGCTAAATGTTCACATTGCAAAGCGTATGGCGCTGGAAGCTGGGTTTCGGCTTTCAAACCGACGGGAATCAGCAACACACACAGGGAGAACAAATTTAAGATGCAAGACTTCATGTTTAACGTTTAAGGCGTCAATCTACCATGTTTAATCTTAAGTCGCAACCTGTGCTGTCCTGAAAATGGATTCAGGGTCAACATCCGCTGTGACATTTTGATGGAGATTAATGGCACTTACAGCGGGCTTTAAGTTGAGTTGAAGATTTAGTGATTTGCTTAAACTACACCTCAACATAATCCAGGTCCTTGGAGAAGGTATCCTGCATATGATACAAAGCCCAAAACGCCAGCACCAGGCAAATCAAGCCCACCGCGATACCTGACGCAACCAACGAACCATCAAACACACCCCGGAGGTATTGAAATAGCAAAGTCATCGGTACAACAGCCCCCCGAACGAAGTTCGGTACAGTAGTCGTAACCGTTGCCCGCAGATTTGTACCGAATTGCTCGGTGGCAATGGTCATGAAAATCACCCAGTAGCCAACCGAAATGCCCATCACAAAGCAGATCAGATAAAAATTAAACAAGCTTGTGTCTCTCGAAAGAAAATAGACCACGATGCACAACATAGAGAGGAACAGGTAGATGTACACCACCTTGACCCTGCTTTTCAGGTACTGACTCAGCAATCCACTTAGTATATCACCAATAACCAGTCCGCCATAACAACATGCCACCGCAGCGCCGGCCTTTACCTCGCCCTGGATGTTTAGTGCTTTACCAAACTCCGGAGAAAACGTGATGAGGATTCCGACGACAAACCATAAAGGCAGGCCAATAATGATACACCGAATGTACTTTAGAAAGCGACCTTTGGTGAATAATGCCAGAAAGTTACCGCGACTAACCGTATCTACTTTGGTCTTATCGAACATGCCAGATTCTGCGACACCAATGCGTAGCAGGAGCAGCGAAAGACCCAATCCACCGCCAATAAAGAAACAGGTGCGCCAGTCGAAAAATTGTGCAATGAAGTAGCCGACAACGGCACCACTCACCCCTACGGAAGCAATAATGGTGGTTGCATAACCACGCTTTTCCTTCGGCATAAGCTCTGCCACCAGCGTGATGCCTGCGCCAAGTTCCCCGGCCAGGCCGAAGCCCGCAATGAAACGCCAGAAGGCATAAGCCTCTATGCTATGTACAAAGCCGTTCGCGATGTTCGCTACGGAATACATGAATATGGACCCGAACAGAACGTACAAACGACCTTTCTTATCCGCCAGCACACCCCAGACAATGCCGCCGACAAGCAGTCCGATCATCTGAACATTTAAGAGGTAAATGCCCGAGCTGGTTAACGCCTCTCCACTGAAACCCAGCGATTGCAAGCTGGCCACGCGAACAATGCTGAACAGCAACAGATCATAGATGTCTACGAAGTAGCCGAGGGAGGCAACCAGAATTGCGGCATGCGCAACACGCTTCCTGCGCGCTGCATCTTCAGAAAAGGATGCCTGGTTTTGGGCGGAAAACATGGAGCGCTTGATGAGCTATTACGACTTCGACATCACAAAATTTCCAAAGTAAACCTTGGCCTGGTTATCATAAGAAAACGGTGCACTCAGATAGAAATATTTCGGCAAGTCCTTGCGTAGCATCCTCGTGTCAAGAACTTTTGAGCGATTTACATACACCCGCATTGTTTCCCCTTCAACAGCAATCGCCACGTGCAACAAGCCGTTTGCATAGTTCGCGAATGGATAGCTTAATGTATTATACACCTTGGTATCACTGCTGGAGTTGTTGATGTCGCGGTTATGGAAATGGAATTGGGTATTGGTGATCCCATTATCATTATAGGCGTCCGAGATGTAGTTCTTGATGGAATTGTCACGCGCAAAGCCGAAAGCCATGCTGCCGATATCTTTGGCCTCATCGCTCCTCGTAACCAGATCAAATTCTATGGTAAAGTTCTCCGGTGCCTTCAACAGGCTGTCGATCTTATAAGTGGTGCGTGGAGCAAGTGCTAGCCAGTTGCCGGGCATGTCTGGTATGGAAACGACACTTCCGGTACTGCTGGTCTTCCATCTTTTCGGCATGGAACCTTTGCTGTCCCGCTTAAAATCAGACTCAAACAGGATCGTTGAACCCGGTGTAAAGGAGTAAACTTCTTCTACCGGTGGTGGTGCATCTTTCGCAGCAGTGCTTTCCGCCGCAGGACTTGCTGCCTTCTTTTTACCATTCAGCACATCATCTACTTTCTGACTCGCTTTGTCTTCAAGCGATTTCTGGAATTTTTTAAGGAGCTGCGCCTCTGCAGGGTTCGAATACGCAAGCAGTCCGAGCACTGCAAGTATAGAAAGGTTCTTCAATTTCATGTTTGGTTGATTGTATTTCAAAAATATAATTTTTCAGCTACATCACTCATTTTTTTTCCAATGTGTGAAATCATTAACACACGCTGTCTCAAGGGATAAAGCACCAAAACAGATGCATAAAAGCAATACGACCGAATCGCATTTCAACCGGCTTTCGTTCGCCTATTGTTCGCCTTTCGTTCGCCTATGCTTCGCCTCCAGCCGAAGAAAACCCGAACAAGAGCCGGATGATGGGCGTACCAGATCGCAAATGCTTCACAAATTGCTGCCTGCTTAGCAGCCCTCGCACCCGGTTAACGCCCAAATCGACGCGCCTGCTTTCAATTTCATCACAGAAATTTCACACTTTTGAACAAAGTCTACTAATTCTATAGTATTAATCTTTTTAGCGACTATATTTGCCGGCGAGGTCACCTAAATAGTCCCTGTTTAAATACCATTATTATGAAATTCTTTGTACATCCCCTTGCCGCAATTGGCCTGTCGCTATTTACCGTTGTGGCTACCACTGGAACATCAACTGCACAGGCACCCGCTGCAGCAACCACAAGCAACAGTACGGTAAGTGCTGACGAAGACCGTGGATACCTGGTGAAGGTTGGCGATCAGGCACCGGAAGACTTCGAATTGGTGTTACAGGACGGCAGCACAACTTCCTTAAAGGAGTTAAGAGGCAAGACCGTAATCCTGCAATTCACCGCAAGCTGGTGCAGCGTATGCCGTAAGGAAATGCCGCACCTCGAGCAAATGTGGCAGACCTACAAAGACAAGAATGTGGTACTCATCGGCGTAGACCGCGATGAACCCATTGAAACCGTGAAAAAGTTTCATAAGGACATGAAGATTACCTATCCCCTTGCGCTTGACCCGGGTGCCGATATATTTGGTCGCTTTGCAAATAAAAAGAGTGGCGTTACCCGCAATGTCGTTATCGATGCTACCGGAAAGATCGTGTACCTGACCCGCCTGTATGACGAAAAAGAATTTGCCGATATGGTAAAGGTCATTGATACGCTCGCGAAGAAGTCGTAACCACAGCCCGCCGAATAATCAACTTCCCTAACGAATAAATACCGTCTTTATGAACAAAACATGGAAGACAGGGCTACTGCTATGCCTTGTCGGTTCGCATTTCGCAATGGCCCAGTCGCCACAACTGAAAGGCTATTCTGCCGCAACAGCAACGACACAGCAGCAGCTGGAAAAACAATTTGATCAGCATCTCGAAGCGGCAAACATCGGTCAGACCATAAAAACGCTATCCGCCTATCCGCATCATCTGGGTTCCCCTCAAGGTAAACGGGTGGCAGAAGCCGTATTGCAGAAATTTAAAGGTTACGGATGGGATGCCAAGCTGGAAACCTACCATGTCTTGTTCCCAACACCTAAGACCAGGCAACTTGAATTGATTGGCCCAACAAAGTACACGGCCAAACTTCAGGAAGCAGCATTTCCGGAAGATGCGACGTCTGGTCAGGCAGGACAGCTGCCAACCTACAATGCATGGGGTGCCGATGGCGATGTTACCGCGGAACTGGTCTTCGTGAATTACGGACTGCCTGACGACTACGAGCAGCTTGCAAAACTTGGCATTGATGTAAAGGGTAAGATCGTCATTGCTAAATATGGCAAGTCGTGGCGCGGCATTAAACCCAAAGTCGCTTATGAGCATGGCGCCATCGGATGTATCATCTATTCCGATCCTAAAGACGACGGCTTCTACCAGGGCGATGTCTATCCAAAAGGACCATTCAAAAACGATCAGACGGTACAACGCGGGTCGGTGATGGACATGGTAATCTATCCCGGTGATCCGCTTACACCAGGTACTGCATCTACCCTTAAAGCAAAAAGATTAGCACGTACGGAAGCGACGACCATCCTGAAAATACCGGTTCTACCGATCAGTTATGGCGATGCCCTGCCACTACTTTCAGCACTTGAAGGCCCGGTGGTTCCTGCCGAGTGGCGGGGTGCACTGCCCATCACCTACCGCACCGGTCCAGGAGCGGCCAAAGTGCATCTAAAAGTAGAATCGAACTGGGACATTGTGCCTGCATATAACGTGATTGCCACGATGAAAGGCAGCACCTACCCCGATCAGTGGGTAATCCGGGGTAATCACCATGATGCATGGGTGAACGGCGCTGATGATCCGATCAGTGGTTTGGCGGCGCAGCTTGAAGAAGCAAAAGCCATTGGTCAACTTGCAAAGGCGGGCTTCAGGCCCAAGCGTACGCTGGTGTACTGCGCATGGGATGGTGAAGAACCTTCATTGCTAGGCTCTACGGAATGGGTTGAAGACCATGCCGAAGAACTCAGGCAAAAAGCAGTGGCTTACATCAACTCCGACGGCAATAGCCGTGGCTTCCTGCAGGCAGGCGGTTCCCATGCCCTTGAACAGTTTATGAGTGAAATCTCAAAAGACGTTCGGGATCCACAAACCGGCGTCAGCATTTTTGAGCGTAAACGTGCCAGGGATGCGGTAAATGCAGGCGCTGCAAAAACACAGGCGGCGATACTGAAGAAAGACACACTAACGCTTAGTGCTTTGGGTACCGGATCTGACTACTCTGCTTTTCTGCAACACTTAGCCGTGCCGACATTAAACCTTGGCTTCGGCGGAGAAGATGAAGGCGGCGATTACCACTCCATCTACGATTCTTACGATGATTATGTGCGGTTTAAAGATGGCACGTTCGTCTATGGCGTGGCACTGGCGCAAACTGCTGGTCGTGCCGTATTGCGACTGGCCAATGCGGAGGTGCTACCATTCGACTTTTCGAACCTTGGTCAGACTGTAGCGAAGTATGTGGAGGAAGTGAAGGTCTTAACGGCACAGCTGAAGGAAAAGCACAGCGCAGAAAACGCACTCATCAATTCGAAAAGCTATCAATTGGCTGCTGACCCGAAGTTGAGCTGGATTGCACCCACTGCAAAACCAGAAGTGCCGGCGATAGATTTCAGCACGCTTGAGGCCGCAGTAAAGTCCTTACGGCAATCGGCAGCGAATTTAAACAGCTACCTGAACAGCAAACCTGCATCAGACAAAAAGACTATAGCCCGTGTAAACCAGGCTTTGTTTCAGGCAGAAAGGAGTCTGCTAATCCCGGAGGGCTTACCAAAAAGAGCCTGGTATAAACACAGCATTTATGCACCCGGCTTTTACACCGGATATGGCGTAAAAACTCTGCCTGGCGTTCGTGAGGCCATTGAACAAAACAACTGGACAGAAGCCGATACCCAGCTGCAGACGGTAACAAAGCGCATCAGCGCGCTCGCGCAAACCTTAGATCAAATTACACAAGCGAAATAAATATACATACGAATGAAACCCAGAATTCTCTACTTTTTAATACTGTTCTGCAGCTTTTCCGTGTTCGCGCAAGCGCAATCCAGGAAAGTTAGCGGGCAGGTCACGGAAGCCGGTAGCGGTCAGCCCCTTCCCGGCGTTAGCGTCAACATCAAAGGACTTAAAACCAGCACGCAGACGGGCCCTGATGGCAAGTATAACCTGACCATCCCTGAAGGATCAACCACCCTGGTATTTACCTATATCGGCTATGAGACCCGGGAGATGACGCCCAGCTCAGGCACCTTAAATCTGCAATTGAAAACCTCGGAAAACAACCTTAATGAAATTGTTGTGGTTGCTTATGGCACTGCCAATAAGTCGACATACACCGGTTCTGCTTCGGTTGTAAATGCCAGTGAATTGGAGAAGCGTCCGGTAGCCAATGTGAGTCGTGCGCTACAAGGCGCGGTACCCGGCGTACAATCCGTGGCTTCCGCAGGGCAGCCCGGCAGTGATGCCTCCATCCGCATCCGCGGTATCGGCTCCATCAATGCCTCCAGCGATCCCTTATACGTTGTAGATGGCGTACCCTACTCCGGAAACATCAACTCCATCAACAGTGCTGATATTGCTTCCATTACCGTGCTTAAGGATGCTGCAGCAAGTGCCTTATATGGCTCCCGTGGTGCAAATGGTGTCATCATCATCACCACCAAAGCAGGAAGATACAACAGCAAACCACAGGTAAGCTTAAGTACCAATACCGGCTTTTCACAACGTGCGGTAAAAGATTATGAATTCGTAAACACCGATCAGTATTTCCAGCTGCAATGGGAAGCGTTGCGCAACAACCAGCTTGATCAGGGTAAAACAGGTCAGGAAGCTGCTCAATTTGCAAGCACAGAGCTGGTGAGTAATCTTAAAATTAATCCATATGGGCCGAACTATCCAAACCCTGTAGGTCTTGATGGGCAACTTGTGCCGGGTGCGGTACCTTTGTGGCAGGACGACTGGTCCAAATCACTTAGCCGTACCGGTATTCGTCAGGAGGTAAACCTTGGCGTAAGTGGCGGTAGTGCAGACTCCAGGTATTTTGTTTCCGGTGGATATTTGTCGGACAAGGGCTTCATCGTAGGATCGGGCTTCCGCAGATTCAATACGCGGGTAAACTACAATACCAAGGTTAACAAATGGTTTGAAGCCGGCATCAATGTCGCAGCGTCTTCAACCAACCAAGATTCCCCACCACAAAGCGACAGTGACCAGGGAAACTTCGCAAACTTTGGACGACTGGTTTCCAATATCTATCCCGTATATGAGCGCAATGCGGACGGCAGCTTCAAGCTGGATGCTGCGGGCAATCAGATTTACGATTTTGGTAACTACCGCCCGAGTGCCGCTGCAACCGGCAATAACCTGCTGGGGATTGTTGATCTCAACAAATACAACAACAAACAAGATGCACTTTTACTGCGTGGAAACCTGCAGTTCAACATCCTGGATGGCTTAAAACTGAAGAGCAGCGTAAACACAGATTATAACAATCGCAACAACCTGTCTTATTCCAATCCACTTTTCGGTTCAGGCATCGCCAATGGCGGTTCTGTAACAAAGGGGAGCGTTCGCACGGTTGGTTACACCATCAATAACTTGCTTGACTACACCTTTGATCTTGGTTCTGCACACCACTTTAATGTGCTAGGTGGACAGGAGGTTTATGTGTTGAACATTTCCAACCTTTCCGGAAGCCGTAGTAATTTCGGGTTTGATGGTAAAACGGAGCCTAACGCCGCATCGCTAATCAATAGCTTCAACGGCAGTTCCGACCAGTATAAGCTTTCCAGTTTTCTGGGTAAGTTAGACTATAACTACAACCAACGGTACTTTTTCTCTGCAAGTTTCAGACGAGATGGTTCATCACGTTTTAGCCCGGAATCCAGATGGGGTAACTTCTGGTCTGTGGGTGCTTCCTGGAATGCCAAGTCAGAAGCCTTCCTGACCAATACGAGCTGGTTAAACAGTCTTACCGTGCGGACCAGCTATGGCGCACAGGGTAACGATAACCTGGGTAGCTACTACGCATATCAGGATCTCTATTCCATATATAACAGCCTGGGTCAGGCCGGACTGGTGACCTCCCGCCTGCCTACGCCGGGTCTAAAGTGGGAGACAAACCTGAACTTCAATGCCGGGATCGACTTTGCGATTCTGAATCACCGCATCAGCGGAACATTTGAAGTCTTTCAGCGCCAGTCTAAAGACCTGTTGTTTAGCCGTCCTTTAGCCCCGTCACTGGGCTTCACGGCGATTGACGATAACATCGGCTCCCTGCGCAACAATGGCTATGAAGGGCAGCTGAATTTTGTGCCGGTGACGAATCAAAATGTGCACTGGACCGTAGGTTTAAACTTCGGACACTACAACAACAGGATAACCAAGTTGCCACAGAAAGAAATCATCAGCGGGAATGTGGGCCAATTGGGTTCTACAAAGAAACTGACGGTAGGAAGCTCGGTTTACGACTTCTACATCCGCGAATGGGCAGGTGTTGATCCGGCAAATGGTAAGCCGATGTGGTACAAGGATGCGGAGAATGGTCGTACCACCACCAGCGTTTATGCCGATGCTACCCAGTACTATTCCGGCAGTGCCTTACCCGATTTTTATGGTGGACTAAACTCTTCCATTCGTTACAAGCAGTTTGAGCTTTATGCGCTCGTGGCCTATAACATCGGCGGAAAGGTGCTGGATCTGGATGAAGTGATGATCATGCACACTGGAGAAAATACCGGAAGAACCTGGAGCAGTCAGATTTTAGATCGCTGGACACCAACCAATACCAATACCGATGTTCCGCGTTTAACGACGACAGCGACAAACTGGAACAGCATCTCTACCCGCTTCCTTTATGACGCGAGTTATGTGCGCCTGAAGAATTTGAGCCTAAGCTACAGTCTTCCGGAGAAGTGGGCGAACCAGCTGGGCATGGGTAAGTTAAGACTCTATGCACGTGGCGAGAACCTGCTGACATACTACAAACACAAAGGTTTGGATCCGGAGCAGGCTGTGGATGGGGTGACTTACTACCGTTATCCATCTCAGAAAACGTACACCTTCGGTTTAGATCTATCCTTTTAATTGCAACATCACATGAAAACAAGATATTTTACATTGAAACTGATCCTGCTTGCTGCCGTATTTTTCCTGCCAGCATGTAAGGATGAATTTTTTGAAACTGCCCCTGCCGGAGATCTTACCGGTACGGAGACTTATGCCAGCACCAAGAACATTGATGCTTTAATGAATGGTACCCTAAGGTACCTGATGGAAAGCAGCACCTCACAAGATAACCCCGGCTTATCTGCCATCACCCTAACGCAGGAAGTTATGGGCGACGATGCCATTGCACGAGATGGCGTTTATGGCTTCCGCGATTCTTATCCATACCGTGACCCTTACGATAATACCACCCGCAGAGCGTTGTTCTTCTGGAGCTTTCAATACAAGGTGATCGACAACTGCAATAACATCCTGGCGAATATTGATGCGGCAAACGGAACAGATGATGAGCGCAGGTTTTTAAAAGGTCAGGCACTGGCATTAAGAGGCTTTGTGTACCTGAACCTGGTGCGACAGTACCAGTTCACCTATGCAAAAGACAAAGCGGCTAAGGCCGTTCCGATTTACACGGCACCGACCAGCCCCTCTACTGTCTCTAAACCACGTGCTACTGTAGAAGAAGTTTATACGCAGGTACTAAGTGATCTTACTGAGGCAGAAACCCTGCTGAACGGCTTTACCAGAAAAGTTAAAAACCGTCTGGATGTAAACGTGGTGCGTGGACTGCTTGCCCGCACTTACCTGACACAGGAAAACTGGGCCCAGGCGGCGGTGAAAGCAGCGGAGGCACGCGGTGGTTACGCCATTATGGAAGCCTCGCTGTACACACAGGGTTTTAATGATGTGAGTAATCCGGAATGGATCTGGGGACACCCACAACAAGCGGATCAAAACCTTGGCGGTGCATCCTACTTTGCATATATCGACGTAACCCCGACCACCGGCTACCGCAGCATTATGCCTGATCCATACTTTAAAGCATTATTTGCTGATGGTGACGTTCGGAAAACACTATTTGAAACAGTGACGAATCCTACGGATCCGAGATATCGCTGGATCTTATATAAGAAGTTCAGGAACAAAACAGACCTTGCCGGGCACATCGTATTGATGCGGTCGTCTGAAATGGCTTTGATTGAGGCGGAAAGTAAAGCTCGTTTGAATGATTTACCGGGATCTGTAACTGCATTGAATGAACTGCGCAGTAAGCGGAATCTTCAACCACTAAGCGCAGCAGCATTTTCGCAAAGCCAGCTTGTTGAGGAGATCTTAACGGAGCGCCGTCGTGAGCTTTGGGGCGAGGGCTTCAGGCTGCTGGATATCCTGCGTTTACAACAAGCACCGCTGAGAAGAACAGCTATGGAGACTTTCCAAGCCGGCACGACGGTTGTCGGTATCAAGGGCCATTATGTGCTTAAGTTCCCGAATGGCAGCGACCTGGTGCCGAATAGTCCTTATTACCTGTTTTCAATACCGGTAAACGAGATCAACACCAATCCAAACTTATAAGCTTAGAGTCCATTCTTTAAAACGTCCATACTGATAGCAGTATGGACCTTTTTTGTTTAAGCAAATTTAGTATGATCCACTAAATTAGTGTCAACACCGGTATTATATTTACTTGAACGCGCTGAACAACTTTTTGCCTCCGGTGATTACGGCAACGGCAATTAAACCGCCAATAAGTCCGTAGGCAAGTTCTTTCAATGTTGATGGCACCTTCGGATACAGATGGTGTACATATTCTATGTTGTGAACGAAAATACCACCGGCAACCATGATTAAAGCGATGGTACCTACGATGGCAAGAATCCTAATGATGATGGGTAGTGCTTTAACAAGCAAATGTCCGAGTTTCGAGATGAAGCCTTTGTCGCCCGAACTTTTGATCAGCGAATAGCCAGCATCATCCATTCTCACAATCACAGCGACAATGCCATATACACCAACCGTAGCCAACAGTGCAACGACTGAAACGGTTAGGATCTGTATGGTTAATTGTTCTTCTAAGACGGTCCCCAGTGCGATGATCACGATTTCCACAGAAAGAATAAAGTCCGTCAGTACTGCCGATTTCACCTTTGCTTTCTCGGCATCAGCGCCGGTCAGTTCTACTTCTTTGACGACTTCATGCCCCGCTTTTTTTCGATGGAAGAGGAACTCAATGATTTTCTCTACCCCTTCATAGGCCAGGTAGAAACCGCCCAGAATCAGGATGAACTTAATTGCGATGGGGAAAAAGGCATTCAGCAGTAAGGCGATGGGGACAATGATCAGTTTATTCAACATGGACCCTTTAGTGATTGCCCAGAGAACTGGAATTTCACGGGAGGCCAGAAAGCCAGTGGCTTTTTCTGCATTCACAGCTAAATCATCCCCAAGGATGCCTGCAGTTTTTCTGGTTGCGAGTTTCGCGGTTACCGCGACATCATCCATCAAAGCAGCTATATCATCTAAAATTGCAAAAAAACCTGAGGCCATATTATCTTAATTATCGGGGCGCAAAATATGTATTGAAAATGAGAATCGCGTAGCCATTCTCTACTTTGCAGCTGAGCGGGCAAAAGGAATACCAGAATTATTCAGAGCTCAAGATCAATGCGGTTTACCCAAAGCGCTCTCCTATCAGCGTTAGCATAAAATTCCTTTAAAAGAACTGACTTGTCATACCTTACCAGATCATTAAACAATACCTTGCCATTGACCTCAATTAACACTTTTTTCTTCAGGTCTACCATTTCAGGTGAGATATAGATCGACAAACGCTTCAATTTAGAGGTTGTTAACTTGAAAACATTATTGCTATAGCTGGCTTGTACTGCTCCCGAAGATTTATCATACCTGAAAGCTGTCATTAAAGTATCCTTACTAACCAAACTATCCGCTGCGTTGTAATATTTCCACTTTTTGATATTAAAATTGAGTTGAGTTTGCCATAGAGCAGGTTTTGCAGCAGTGTCTATCTGGGTGATGTCCAGCCAATCGCAGCGACCATATTTAACATCATCACATTCCCAGTAAAGTGCAGGTTTGAAAGTATTCCGGCTGCGCTTTAGCAGGTCAGCAAAAAGCAACTGATGCGCAGCTTCAGAATCGTGAAATGCGGGAAACCAATGTGGGTACCCATTATAGCGATGATCCTGATAATCCGCCCCTATTTGCTTCATCAATACTGTTAGAGCGTCATTTGCGTCCGGTGGAAAGTAATAGTCTTCATCTGTGGAAACATTGAAGAACGAGCGATTTAAGATGTTCCTGACGAACGTGCCTCCGGTAGCAACCCGGGGTCTGGTATTAAAGCCGTAAAATGCGGCAAAAGGTGCCGGCTGTTTCATCAAGTAGGAAAAAGACCCGGTAGCACCGTTAGAATGACCTGTAATGAAGACCTTGCTGTCGTCCACATTAACCATTTGTTTGATGGATTTCAATATATCCGGCACCATAAAAAACCCAAGATCCGGAGTCATCCAGTTGTAGGACCTATTTGCATTTGGGTAAACCATGATGACATCGTGCTGCTGCGCATACTTTGTATAAAATCTGTTCCATCCACCTGTATCGGTGCTGTCCATGTACGCTGGAAAGCCTGTGGTATTTAAAACCCCGCCATGAAGGGAAATAAGCAAGGAATAGCTTTTACGAGGATTGTATTTCTCAGGTAAACAAACAAGATAAGGGCTCTGCAGCGTATCATTTATTTGAAAAGATAAGGATAAGAAATGTTCCCGGATCAATGGAAACTGGTTATATGTTCGGATCAAACGGTAGGCTTCTTCCGCAGATGCACGTTCAAAACGAAGCTTGCTGCGCATGGAATGCGCTTCAAGTTGCTGCTGCTTATCGATCAATTTCTTCATAAAACGATCGCGAACTATCTGTGCTTTACGGACCAGATCTGACCACTGCGGTTCATGGATTATGGCACTAAATTCACCAGAGGCATATTCACCCAGAATTATACTCCACATCCCTAAGTTTACTGCCTCATTCAGGAGGCGAAAAGCTTCGGGCGTATGTCCAAGCACTGCTGCAAGATAACCTGCTTTATACAGGCCGGTTTTCTCCACCTGCCCTGGAAAACGATTGAACGCCTCTTTATAAAGTGCATAGGCAGCAGGGTAGTAAATTGCTGCAGCAACACTGTCTTTACCTTTGTGCATGGTTTGTAAAGCACTATCTGTCAGCAGTACATATGACTGGGCTTTAGCAAAAAACGGCAGCAACAATAAAATGGTGATTATCTTCTTCATAAAATCAAATTTGATCACAATGTAAATCGCTCTAAGGTTATTGTGCGCTTAGATTGACGAACACCTGAAAAGCGTTGACGAACACCTTATTCACGTCATTCCAAGAAGCTATATTTACCGCAATGAATAACAAGTTGATTAAGTGGGGCCACGTCGTATTCTGGTTTTTACTACTTTGTAGTGATGCCATACCCAGTTTCTTATCCAAGCAGTTTAGTGGTGCCGAGGCGTCTTCGGGAGGATATTTCTCCTTCTCAGACTATCTCCTGATTGCCCTGGCATACACGGTTGTAGAAGCATTTTGCTTCTACGGCAGTTATTTTTTCGTCGGAAGTTTATTGAATCGTAGCGCGCAAGTTTTTAGGGCTATTTTCACTGCGCTCGGCATCTTCCTGTTGACAGTTGCTTTAAGGTATGTAACGGAGTTCTACTTCCTGAAGCCGGTTATCGGATTTGACAATTACAAGGGTGTTGACCCTGACCTTTACTATTACTTTCGTAACGTGTTTTTCTTTTATATGCCGAGTTATTTCACGTATGGCATCATGTATTTCTTCTTTGAAAACTGGATTACCACAAGACAGCGTGAGCAGGAGATTTTACAGGAAAAGCTGGCAGCCGAGTTGGCCATGCTACGATCACAAATAAATCCCCATTACCTTTTTAACACCATAAATGACATATATACGCTCATCTACCAGAAGGCTGACGAGGCACCAGACGCACTACTTAAACTTTCTGAGATGCTGCGTTATATGTTGAGAGAAGGTCAAACAGATAGAATGCCACTTAAAAAGGAGATCACCTACATTGAGAACATGATTGAACTTCAGCGGATTAGCACAAAGCGAAAGGCTAACATTGAATTTAAAATTCGGCTTATTGAAAGCGAGGTGGAAGTTCCTTCATTGTTATTCATCGCTTTTGTAGAAAATGCTTTTAAGCATGGAAAACTCGACAGTCCAGTGCATCCAATTCGCATTGATCTTAAGACAGCGCCAGGCATGTTAAATTTCAGCTGTATTAATGCAAAGGCATGTGGTTTTAAGGACCAGGTGGGTGGTATTGGACTGCAGAATGTGCAAAGGCGGCTGCAGCTACTTTACCCTGAAAAGCACACGCTAAAGATTCTCGAAGAAGATAACTTCTACCATATAGACCTTACCTTAGATCTGACATGAAGCTTCAATGTTTAATTATAGATGATAAGCCGCTCGCGGTAGATTTACTGGCAGACTACACCAGTAAAGTTCCATTTCTGGAGCTTACGGCAACGACAAACGATCCCATTGCAGGTCTGGAAATCTTAAAGAACAACGCTATTGACCTTGTCTTTTTAGACATTCAAATGCCCCAACTAAACGGGCTGGAGTTCATTTCCGCAGCACCAGCTGATCTGAAAGTAATTTTAACTACAGCCTACAATGACTATGCGATTGAGGGTTATGAGCATGATGTTATTGACTATCTTCTAAAGCCCATTTCGTTTGAACGCTTCTACCGTGCTGCGACTAAAGCTTTGAAGGCACATGAACAAACAGCAGCGGCCTCCCCCGCCACCTACTTTTTCGTGAAAAGTGCATCCAAACTGCAGAAAGTAAACTTTGCGGATATCAGCTATGTTCAGGGACTTCAGAACTATGTGGTGATCCATACAGAGCAGGAGCGAATCATGAGTTTACAGCCTTTGAAGCGCATTGAAGAACAACTCCCGGGAGAACGCTTTATCAGGGTACATAAATCCTATATCGTCTCGATAAATGCCATAAGTTATATCGGTCGGAGCAAGATTCATTTGTTAAAGCCTGAAAGTGTGATCCCGATTGGAGAAACTTATAAAGATGTTGTGCGTGACCTGATAAGGCTGTAGGCAAAATACCAGGATTACTGTAACAGGTCGCGTTTCAGTTGATCAAAGTAAAAATTACTGGACATGATGAAAGTAAGAAAATCAAGCTGGGTCATCTTTGCAGGCTTTGCGGTCCTCGTAGGATTGTATCCTTTACTCTATTTTTCAACAGGGTTTCGCACACATGGATTTCTTGCCGGGAAGCCTGAAATTTTACGTCAAAGCGTATTATATATGGCGACTTTCTACATCCATATTACTTCTGGCGCCATTGCGCTACTAACCGGATGGTCACAATTTAGTGCAAAGATACGCTTGCGGTACCTGTCCCGACATCGTCAGCTTGGTAAGGTGTATGTGCTTGCTGTGCTTTTGAGTAGCATCAGCGGTTTCGCTATAGCGATGTTTGCGACTGGAGGTTTAATCAGTATTGTAGGCTTTGCAGCTCTTGCCATCTCTTGGTTCTATAGCAATATAAAGGCGTATACATCCATTTTAAACAGGGACCTGGAGGCACATCAGAAGTGGATGATCTGCAACTATGCCCTTACTTTTGCTGCAGTGACGCTGCGAATCTGGTTGCCCTTATCACAAGCCGTATTACATATGAACTTTGAACTTGCTTTTCAGATCGTCGCCTGGCTGTGCTGGGTACCTAACCTTCTGGTTGCGGCGATCATCATTAATTGGAAAAAAATAGGATCAGCAACAGCAGCCTAAACTGATGTTGCTGATCCCGCAGGCGTTGATTAAACCGGATTTATTTCTGGTCGTTCGTTAATCCCCGACCAGTTTTATGCTGTAGTTCATCTATGCGTTTTGATGCATCTGATTTACTTAAGGTCTCATCGAAAAGCTCACTTGCTTCATCTGACAAGGTTTTAAGGTAAGATTGCTGCGCACCCGTCATAGGTTCATTGCCCGTAGTCCATTCGTCAGGATCTTTAACGGTGTTAGACCCCTTTATTTCTGCATTTTCACTTTGCGTATTTTCTTGTTCATTGAACAATTCATCTTGTGTGTTTTCCATAGGTTAATTCGCTAGAATATAGATGAATCAACAGATTAACACAGGCTTTGTTTTGCGAAGATTGTACAAGTGCAGCCCAAGCTTATTTCTCCAAAAATCTTAAACACATCATGATCTCTCGTGTTGCTTAGATGATCAACCGACCAACCATGGATGCTGAACCAATATCACGCAAGGACTTCCTGTCAATAACTGGCAAATCTGTCGCGCTCGGCGTAGCGGGCACCTTAGCTGCCAATAGTTTATTAAACCAAAACGTACTGGCACAAACCAGGCCGCGTCCGCTCTCACCGCCTGCAAAGATCCCCGCCGGCGTGGAGGAGCCTATCGTATTGGAGGCATGGAAGTCGGATGTGGATCAGCAATCAGGCCCTACGCCTACCCCACTTCCTCCGGACAGCAGGATTGGCTATGCAGTCGTGGGCTTAGGTCATTTAGCCCTGGAGGAAGTGCTGCCTGCGCTATCCAGCTGTGAAAAGTCAAAGTTAACAGCACTTGTAAGTGGCAGCCCGGAGAAGATGAAAAAAGTGGCGGCGCAGTATGGCATAAAACTCGAAAGTTGCTACAGCTATGAAACCTACGATCAGTTGAAGAACAATCAGGAGGTGGACGTCATATACATCATCCTACCAAATGCCTTGCACAAGGAGTATGTAGTGCGTGGGGCGAAGGCGGGTAAACATATCCTATGTGAAAAGCCAATGGCGATATCTTCAAAGGAATGTGAGGAGATGATTGCAGCCTGCAATGCGGCAAAGGTAAAGTTGATGGTAGCCTACAGAATTCAATATCAGCCACATAACAGGAAGCTACGGGAGCTGCTACAGAACAAGACCTTTGGTGCGCCGAAGTTGATTGAAGCTTCCAATTCTCAAAGCAGCGCCAACCCGGCACATTGGCGCCATAAAAAGGCACTTGCAGGCGGTGGCGCCTTACCGGACATTGGCTTGTATTGCTTGAACACCAACCGGTTTATTCTGGGCGAAGAGCCAATAGAGGTTTTTGCGTACCAATACAGCACGCCGGGCAATCCACTGTTTACAGAAGTTGAAGAATTGATGAGCTGGCAAATGCGCTTTCCGAGTGGCGTGATTGCAAGTTGTGCAACCGACTATAACGTTCATGAAAGTCGCAGGTACCGCGTGCTCTGTGAAAAAGGCTGGTTGAACATGGATAAGGCTTATGCATATAAAGGTCAGAAGTTGAGCACGGCAAGAGCAGAGGGTAAAATGGAGCGTCAGGAGGAAATTGGCCTGGCGGAGACGAACCAGTTTGCTGCAGAGATGGATCACTTTTCGGATTGCATCCTCAAGAACAAACGACCGTTTACTCCAGGTGAAGAAGGCTTACAGGACCATATCTTAATGGAGGCAATCTATGAATCTGCGAGAACAGGGAAGCCCGTAAAGCTGACACATAAGATTAATCAGCCACTTCGTGGGCCGGAGCCAGAAATAGCGGGCTAAATTACTTTAAGGTCCTTGCAATAAGCGACGAGCTGTTCGTTGCTGGAGATATTCAGCGTGCTCTTTATGGCATGCAGCCTTTTCTCAACGCTGCTTAATCCCGCAGGGCGGATGTTACTCTTTTGAAGATATACGGGTATGTCTTTTTGGGCCGTACCCTGTGCTAGCAGCTGAATGATTGTTTTATCATAAGCTGTGAAGTCAAACTTCTGCTGCATGCCGTTACGCTGGCGTAAGTTCGGAGAGAAATAGACAGCGTTTTTAGTGATGGATTCTATGGCAATCCGGAGGTCCTTTGCATCACCACGAGCTTTTGGCACAAAGGCATCCGCACCCAGTTCATTGATGAAGGTACTTGCAACAGCCATCCTGTTTTCTATAGAAAAGACAAGCGTCTTGATGTCCGGCTGTATCGCCTTCACCGCTTTAATCAAGTCCAGACCACTATTAAGTTCCTGGGGGATATCGGTGTCAAAGGAGATGTCTGTTATGAGCAGTTCGTATGGCTGATTTTCAGAGAGTGCTTTTTTGATTCTGCTGAGGGCATCGTCACAGTAGTAAACATAATCCCGGGCATCATAATGAATGCCCAGATCCGTTAAGGTTTTCTGTACGGAAATGCTGATGCTTTCATGGTCTTCAGCGATAAGTACTTTTTTGAACATCATATTGGCGTGTTGGAAGGGAAGAAGAGTTTGATTTTCAATCCCCCTTCCGGTGGTATGTCAAAGGTAATTTCACCATTTATACTTTTTATACGGCTTCCCGTATTTTTAAGACCATTACCCTTTTGGCGCCTAGAATCTATGCCCTTGCCATTATCCTGGTAGCTGATGGATGCATGATCTGCCCCGCGCTCAAAGTTCAGCAGCACATTGGTCGCGTGGCTGTGCTTTTTCATGTTCACCATCAGTTCCTGAAGTACGTGCTCCAGTTCATATTGAACGTTTCCTGGTATATCTATCCAGTACGCAGCCGTGTTGCCGGTTATGGTAATGCTGGTCGTGCTAGTAGCAAATGACATCAACAACTTGTCGATTTTGTGATTGAAGCCTTCTGCGTCGGTAAGCGCTGTCGGTATGTCGTAGGAGATGTCACGTGATTTTTCGTACATCAGTTCTAGTTTGTCTAAGATCTCTTCCTTGTTCAAATACAGGTCATTATCAATTTCCGTGATGACTCGATAAAGTCCATTGGCGACGACATCGTGCACGCGTTTAGAGGTTTTCAGCTGATGTTCCTGAATTTCATGCTGTTTCTCCGCCATCATCCTGGCTTTTCTTTTACGGAACCAGAGCACCGCAATAATGGCGCTGGCAATAAACACCAATGTACCGAGCAGGATCAATAAATCACGCACTGCCACTTTATACGTTTGCTCAACATTAAGTTGCTGGAGTTGTAAGTTCTCCGTCTTGCGCTTTTCACTCTCGTAACGGATGAGGGCGAACTGATTTTTGGCTGCATTTCTCACCAGTTGAATGCTGTCACTTAACCTTTTGTAGCTTTTGAAGTAGGTTTTTAGTGTATTACCTGAGCTGAGATCGACCAGCTTCTGCAATGCTTCCAGACGATCTGTGGGATTGTTAATTTGCTGGGCGGTGTTATGCATTCGCAATGCATACGCCAATGCGCATGCCCGATCAGCACTTTGATTTACCTCTACCAGGTAGTTCAGGCTGGCAATTTGTTGCTGCTTATTCCCGATTTCTTCCCGAATACGTAATCCTCGTTCTAGCTCGGGATTTGCATTGTAGGTACTATCCTGAAGCCATTTGGTATAAGCCATATTGGAAAGTGCCCGCGCATAATCGGCTTCGCTGAGATTATTCTTCAATACCAAAGCGTAAAAGGCCAATGCTTTCTGGTAGTCACCTTTCCTGCGGTGCGCATTCGCAATGTTGTTCTGAAGGATAAGGCGTGTTGACTCGTCGGAGGTGTAAAGCAATGCTTCATTAAAGAAAGCGGCCGCACGGTCATAGGCTTCCAGCAAATAGCAGCTGTTACCTAAGTTATTCAGGTTAGATTGAATGTAGATGTGCTGGGTAGTATCGTTCTTGTTGAAATATTGAATCGCGTTGAGTGAAAGCTCTTGTCCACCATACAGATCGCCCTTGTCGCTGGACAGGATTGCCATGTTCAGCAGGCATTTTCCAACACCTAAGCTATCTTGTGCAGCTAGAAAGACATCTTTTGCTTTATCGAAATATAAATAAGCACTGTCTGCATTTTCATTATCCCTGAACGCCACCGCCTGATCATAGGCAACGTTGAGCTTTGCCTTAGGAGGCTTGGGGGACTGTTTACTACAAGCTGCAACAATGATGATTGCGACCAGGCCGCAGATCCATGTCAGTTTAGGTTTGCTTTGCTGTTGAGACATCGCTGCAAACATACAAGTTTATCGATGCAAAGCGATGTAAGTAGCCTGGAGGCTGAATTATTGTAGCAAGCTTCTGGAGTGCTCCATGTAATAACCTTCAAGTTTATTCAGTATCCGGATCAACTCCATTCTATCGTGGTGATCGATAACACGCTCTTAAAAATATTTAAGGCCCGGACATACTTAGTTGCGCTTTTTTTTTGTTTATAGCACCTCTTTACCTGCCCTGCTTACTTTCAATCGCTTGGCCAGGCGGTTCTGCTTCTGTTCCTCATCTCCGAGGATGATGCCCCAGGGTTTCATGCTTTCCACACGGTCAAAAATGATCTTCAGCACAGCAATCACCGGAATGGACAAGAACATGCCGGAGATCCCCCAAATCATCTCTCCGATGATCACACCCAGAACGGTAATCAAAGCATTGATACGCACCTTAGACCCAACAACGATCGGCAGCAAAACATTGCTATCCAGCAGGTGCACAAAGATCAATGCCCCAATAACTAACAATACTTTACTCAGGACTGTGGCTGTGGCAAACGTTATAAGGGTACTTAGTACCAGGGCCACGAAGATGCCGATATAAGGTATCACGTTTAGCACACCAGTAATCAGACCAAGCAGGAAGGCGTATTTTATGCCCAGTGCCCAGAAAATGATGCTTACCGCAAGTGCAACGACGCCCATTTGTATAAGTAAACCGATGATGTATTTGCGGATAATGTATTGTACCTGCTCTATGATATCATGGACTAATATTTTATTCTCCTCCAGGAACACGGATACCAGAAACCTCATGATTAAAGTTCTGTAGAGCAGGAAGAAGAAGGTATAGATGAAAGTGAATACGAGGAACAACAATATAGACGAAAGCGATAGCACCGTTGCCCCAACAACTGTCGTGCTGGAAGCTAAAGCCTTTGTAGTCGCAGAATGCACGTAGTTCAGTTGTTTAGCCGCGTCGATGTTGAAGCGGGTGTCGATCCACTGTTGTAAATTTCCACCGGTTAACGTCAGTTGTGCTTTGAACTGTGGCCAATCTGAAGCCAGCTTGCTGAGTTGCGCACCAATGACGTATAACACCAGTCCGACTGCACTGAGCATAAGGATAACGGACAGCATGGATGCGGCACTGCGGGGTAATTTGAGTTTGTTTTCTAGAAAGGCCGCTAAGGGTAGCAGCAGTATAGAGAAAAGGCAGGAGAAGATTAAGGGAGAAAGGATGTCCTTTGCAATAATGACCAGATAGCCGAAGGCAATGAGGCTGACCAGCACACACATTGTTTTTACATAGAATGGGCGCTGGGAAAAGTTTAAATCCATATTGATATTTTATAGGGAACTAACAACATCAAGGCCATAATGTTACAGCGACTGGTATGGAAAGGTAGTCTTTAAAATAAGCATGTGCAATGCGCAATCAGGCACAGTTGCCACAAGTTCCCACAAGTACACAATTGAACTTTTCAACAGTGTATGTCTGCGGCAGCGAAAAATTAACCAGGCTTGGCATACATTCAATCGTCTGACACTTTGTGCATCTGAAATGAAAGTGATTATCGGGCAATGCTTCCACGTCACATTTCTTGCACACGGCAAAATATTGCTTTCCATCGTCAGCCACAATTTTGTGAATGATTCCATCCGTACAGAATTGGTTTAATGCACGGTATACCGTTGCACGGTCGATCTCTATTTCAATCTTCTGCTCAATTGCTTCCTGGCTCATGGCTCTGGTGCTTGCATTAAGAACTGCAATAACAGCTTCTTTGGTTGGCGTGCTTCTTCTTTTCATGCGTAATGCGACATAGTTGCAATTATTATTGCGATTATGTTGCAATAATACAAAACCTATTTAACTTTGTCAAAGTAATGGCTACCACAATTTCCCTTAAAACAACAATATCATGAAGGATGCATTAGATTTTGACATTATTATAATTGGAGGAAGTTACGCGGGACTTTCTGCTGCGATGGCGCTAGGACGATCACGCCGTGAAGTACTGATCATAGACAGTGGAAAGCGATGTAACAGACAGACCCCGCATGCGCATAACTTTTTAACGCAAGACGGCGAAAAGCCGGGTAGAATTGCGGCTAAGGCGAAAACAGAGGTTTTAAAATACGGCACCATAAAGTGGCTGGATGATGTGGCAGTAGCGGGGTTTAAGCAGGAGCATGGCTTTTCTATCGGCACCCAGTCTGGCAAGCACTTTTCAGCTAAAAAGCTTCTATTTGCCACAGGGATAAAGGATATAATGCCTGACATAACTGGTTTTGAGGCTTGCTGGGGAATTTCTGTTGTTCATTGCCCTTATTGCCATGGATATGAACTTCGCGATCGGCCCACAGCCATCCTTGCTAATGGCGCAAGAGCGGTTCACCTTACTGGGCTGGTGCATAACCTCACTAGTGACCTTACGGTATTAACGATGGGCCCTGCCGATTTCACTGCAGAGGAGCTCAGTAAATTCAATAAGCACGGCATTTCTGTCATTGAAACGGAAGTTAGAGAAATCCTGCATAAAGATGGTCAGCTCGAAAAAATGCTCTTTAAGGATGGTACTGCAAAAGACTGCGAGGCATTGTATGCAGCAGTGCCCTTTTTGCAGCACACGATGTTGCCAGAGTCGCTAGGTTGCGGTTTGACAGAAACTGGTTTGCTAAAGATCAATAGCATGCAGGAAACGACAATTTCGGGCATTTACGCCTGCGGTGATAACTCAAATATGCTTCGTTCGATTGCCAATGCGGTTTATAGCGGGAATCTTGCCGGTGCCATATTAAACAAAGTACTTACCGATGAACGGTTCTAAAAAGCGCCTTGTGCTTGGCTTAACAATGTGAGGTAAAATATAACCTGTCTTTAAAGTAACGTTCACTTTACCTTAACACGTGGTCTACAAACTTTTTCCATATTTGGATATTCTTTAAAAGATTACAATTATGAAAAAGCTGCTAACACTTGGCGTACTTGCACAACTTACCCTGTCAACCATAACTTTTGCACAGAGTAAGGTCGTAGCCCATCGTGGAGCATTCAAAAATACCGGCGTCCCTGAAAACTCAATTGCTGCATTAAAAGAAGCAATCAAGATGGGCTGTGATGGCTCAGAATTCGATGTCCATATGTCTGCAGACTCCGTAATATTTGTAAATCATGACGCGCACATTCAGGGCATCGCGATTGAGACCAGCACTTCTAAGGATCTTGCAGCCATTAAATTAGGTAATGGAGAGTCGCTGCCTACATTGGAAGCGTACCTTAAAGAAGGCATTAAGCAGAAGAAAACCAGGCTTGTACTTGAAATTAAACCTTCTGCAGTAAGTAAAGAACGCGGCATTGCACTTACCCGCAGAGCTGTAGCCATGGTAAATTCACTTCAGGCGGCTTCAAAGGTCGACTACATCAGCTTCGACTACGAGATCTGCAAAGAGATCACCAGGATTGCTCCAAAAGCAACCGTTCAATATCTAGCCGGGAATAAAACCCCTGCTGAACTACAAGCTGATGGCATTCACGGCTTTGACTATCACTTTAGTGTGCTTCGCAAGAATCCCGAGTGGATCAAAGACGCTAAAAGCAAAAAGATGATTACCAATGTATGGACGGTAAATGATGAGCCGGATATGGATTGGTTGCTTCAAGAAGGCGTTGGCCTGATCACAACCAACGAGCCCGAACTACTATTGAAGAAGATTCGAAAATAACAGCATCAACACGCTTCTAGTCAAATCTGATTAACTACTACACGCTTTCAAAGCTCTAAAGAAGTTAAACGGCAGCCCTATGGCTACTGCTCCCGATCAATATACCTAACCTGAAGCTCATGCGAGTCTTAATTATCATTGTCACATTCAATGGAATGCGATGGGTACCGCGTTGCCTGGATTCGGCTCTCAATCAAAGTGTATCTACCGACATCCTGGTCGTTGACAACCACTCAACCGACGGCACACAAGCGTACATCAAGGATGCTTTTTCTAACATTCACCTTATTGAGTCGAAGGTTAACCTCGGCTTTGGAAAAGCCAATAACCTGGGCATTGCTTACGGCTTAAAGAATGGATACGATTATTTTTTCCTGCTGAACCAGGATGCGTACCTGGAACCAGACACCATAGAAACCTTAATTAAGGTGCAGCAGCTAAATCCTGATTTTGGCATACTCAGCCCAGTACAATATGACGGTACGGGCACTGATATGGATCATAAGTTTAAGGTGCTGTTTAAGAGCAGTAAGAACTGCAAAATGCATCCGGCGGCACTACTACCACCAGGGAAGCCGGTCAAGCTATTTACAGCCAAGTTCGTCATGGCCGCTTTTTGGCTGATGTCCAGAGCCTGTGTAGAACGCGTAGGGCAGTTTGATGAAATTTTCAATCACTATGGAGAGGATAACGATTATTTGAACCGGGTTTGGTTTCACCGCTTCAAGGTGGGCATCGTTGGAAATTGCAATGGCTTTCACGATCGTGAAAATCGAGCGCTAAGTGTAGAAAAACAATTGAATGTCTCCTTTGCCAGCTATCTCGCCGCACTTACCAACCCCAACATGCAGCTGGCCACTGCATACTGGAAAACTTTTCGCGTTATTGAACGTAGGTTTAGAAAAGCTGTACTACGCAAAGACTTCTCACAATCCAGCCTTATTTTCAAAAAGCTCAGGGCACTGTATTCACAGACACCTACCATCATCAAGACGAGAAAGCGCAACAAGTTAGTGCAGTCTGGCTAGCAGCGTTGGGGTCATTATTATCTAACGATTGGTAATTGACGATTGTTAGATGCAGGCATTGAAACCATGTTTAGATCTGACACCAGTTTAATGACGGCATGGGTCTTCGCATCGAGTTCTTTTACAGCTTTCTGCAGCATCAGTAGATACTCCTTGGTTGCCGCATAATCATCGGCCTCAATCAAATTCATGATACCCATAATGGCACAAACAGGCGCCCGGTATTCATGGGCATGAATATTTGCAATATCTTTTAGGATTTTGTTCTGATTCAGTATTCTGACGCTGTCCATCTTTCTTTTGTTGATGTTGCGCGCAATGTAGGATACGCCCATCATCTCCCCTTTTGTATTCCGCACAGGCTCGAAGATGCTATCCCACCATACCCGTTCTGATAGTTCCCCATAGCTTAACATTTCCTGACTTATTCTTTCGCCTCTGAGCGCAGATCTGAAATTGGCCATAAATGCAGCATTGTCAACCTCATTCAGGTAATCTGCAGTACAGCCACCCCGCACCATTGTTTTCCCTTTGGCTTTAAGAATGTACTTATATGCTGCCTGATTGAAGTCCAGAATCTCGCCAGACATTCCGAGGAACACATAAACATCTGTAAGGCTTTCAAACAAAGCACGGAGCTTAATCTCGTTGCTTATGGCTGTTTCACGTGCACGCTCAAGTTCAGCGAAACTACGATCCAGCCGGGCAAGATTCAACTTTGCTTCCATGATGCTGATTACATGCTTGGCAAGAATCTTTAAGCTTAGCGCATGCTGCGCGTCTTGGCTATGGGGAACGTAGTCCAGCACACAAAGTGTTCCGATACATACGCCTTGTCTGGTGATTAAGGGTGACGCTGCGTAGAACCGTGGCGTTTGAACATCCTCCATTTGCGAGCGTGATGTAAATCGCCCGTCTTTAAAGGTATCTTCGATAATTAAGATCTCCTGAGGTGTGGAGACCGCATTATAGGTGGAAATTAGCTTGGAGAATTGCTGCCTGCAGATACCGGTGCTGAGCTTGAGCTCGAGCTGATCTCCATTAAGGAAGCAAAGCGCAGCAACAGGCGTATTGAAAATGCTTGTCGCAAGAAGCACAGCTTCCTGCAGTTCCTCATCCTGTTCTAAGCTAACTTCGCTGAACGCACCGCCGCTTTCAATTACACTTCCCACCTTCATACGTTGCTGTTTTAGATCCATGCTCATCAGCGATAAGACATACATTGCTCACTAAGTAAACAATATTTCCCGGTATAAAGTTGATTTGAGTCAAAAAATTTCACAGTACACCAATCATAGCCGCAGCGTCATTCCTTGAGTCCTATGGATAAGCATGTTATTTTACCAGCTTTCTGCGCTTGTAGCGCTGATACGATACGATCGCCATTATGGCCACGACCACTACAGTGATATACACCCACATTGGAATTGGTACAGGATCACCTTGTGCGTAGGAGTGCAATCCACTCAGGTAATAGTTCACCCCAAAGTAGGTCATGATGATTACGGAAAATGAAAGCAGCGACAGCAAGTTGAACAAGTATTTGCCTCTTAGTCCTGGAATCAATCGAACGTGAAGTACGAAAGCATATACAATGATGGAAATGAATGCCCAAGTTTCTTTAGGGTCCCAGCTCCAGTATCGGCCCCAGCTCTCGTTTGCCCAAATACCACCCAGGAAGGTACCTACGGTAAGCAGGAATATCCCAACGGTAAGCGACATCTCATTAACAATTGTCAGTTCGACCACGGAAGCTTTTACTTTGGCGCTGATCTTTTTATGGTCAATGATGTACAGGATAAGCACAACCGTGCCGAGTAAGGCACTTAGGCCGAAGAACCCGTAGCTGGAGGTGATGATGGCAACATGCACCATCAGCCAGTAGGATTTGAGTACCGGCACTAATGGGGTGATCTGCGGATTCATCTGCGAACCACCATGTGCAAAGCCCATTAAAATGACCGCAATAAGGCATCCCGCAGCCGGGATAAAAGCATTACTGTTCCGGTACAGCAGCAAGCCCGAAAGTACGCCGATCCAACTGATGAACATAACCGCTTCATAGCCGTTGCTCCATGGTTCATGGCCGGAAATGTACCAGCGAACCGCAAGGCCGAACATCTGCAATAATGCGGCGATACAAATTAATCCTAACACAAAGTTCACAGTCCTGGATAAAGCTTTGGAGTCTTTGAACAGCCTGCCGAAAGCAAGTGTAAGGATAACGGTACCAAGGATGGCATAAGCAATCATCAGGTTCAGGAAGATGTTCCAGGTATTGTATCGTATCTCCATGTCTATTCTGGTCTGCGAAGGCACAACATCTTTTCCGATTTGAAGCTGAAGCGCTTTTATTGCTTCTAACTTTTGTTCAGCAACTGTCCAGTTGCCTGTTTTATTTGCTGCGATAACACTTAAGAGGTATTCCGCAGCGGGGTTTGCATGTCCTTTGCCGCTTGCCTCTGGCATGGTTGCCGCAATCCAGGTGTTGTTTTTGTCCCCCGCGATTGGAAAGATCCTTAGGTACTGCCCATTCAGCAGTTGCTGCATCACCTGCAGCTTATCATTAAGCTCAATAACGTCCTTGTCGTAAGTGTTCTGCTCAGATGCTTTCTTCGCAAAAGCTTTGAGGTAGTCGGCCTTCAGGCTGAAATCCAGCGCACCCTCTGGCGTTAGTGCCAGCAGGTTCACCATGGTTGTATAGCCCTCTGCGTTCGCTTTAGCAGTTGCACTTAAACCTGGACCGCTTTTCGTTCCAACTTTAATAATCGGCACGTTTACCCAGTCAAAGGGCATCGTTGAAATGGATAAGAAGAACTGGTTGGCGCTAAGGGTATGAAATTTATCCTTGTGATACAGTTTACGCAGAATCTCCAGGGCCATGGTATTTACTGGCTCAATACGGCCGTCGATGTTTTGAACCAACAATCGGCCGAAGGTGTCTGCATGTGCACGATCCGTTTGAATCCCAGCGGCAAACACCTTCCCATCTACCATTTTTCCCGCCAGAATGCGTTGCATGCTGACCACATGATCGTGGTCTGGTGCGGCAGGCGCTACTGGGGCGGCTTCAGGAGTGTCATGATCATGATCATGGCCGTCGTTCGGGCCATGTACATGCTCCTGAGGCGTCCCATCCGTGCCGTGCATATCTATCTTCTGACTGAATGCAGATGCGCCAGGCAGGAAGATCAGCAACAACAAGAGTGTTTTTGCACGGGAGATGGTTTTCAGCTGTTCATTAAGCTTGGAGAAGTGTGTACCTTTCCAAAACAGCGTTACAAAGAGTCCACCGAAGAGCAAGATGTAGCCGAGGTAGGTGATGTTTGTTCCCCAGTAATCGTGGTTCACGGAAAGCACGGTACCAAGCTCATCCTGATCGAAGCTGGCCTGAAAAAAGCGGTAGCCATCCTCATCAAGTACATTGTTCATGAATATCTTGTATGGTCGTTCATTTGGACCTTCCTGGATCATCACATCAGAAGAGTATGCTGCCGGGCTATCACTACCCGGATATTTTTCCATCTTGAAATCAACGAGTTTAAGGCTGAAAGGTGCTTTATAGATCTTGGAGCCGTAAGCCATGGCAATCGGCAAGCCACCGACCTGGCCCTGATAGTTAAAGTTCGTTAATCCACGGCCACCGTATAATGATACCGTGTCTGTGGCGGATGGTGTGGTTACCGCCACACGAACCAGGTCAAGGTCGTGCTCATGTGTTCTTTTATTACCTTCATAATTGATGATATTTCCGGTACGTGCAGGTTCAGGCACGACAAAAGCCAATGATCCGTAAGTATAAAGGCTACGCAGGTTAAATGACTGCGCCTCATTGGCGATCACCGGCTTACGTTCCTGGGTTGCCATGATCATGTAGTTACCTTCATAGGGCGAGGAAATGGTATAACCATTCCGTCCATCAGCGATGTTAATTGCGCCGGTTGTTGGTTCATTATAGCTAATGACCATGCCCTGAATGAGCTTTACCGTGCCGCTTTGAATGTATTTATTCACGCGTTTACCTTCTTCCAGCACCACAAAATGCAAGGTCGGCTTACCCGTAGGGCTAAGCACAAGTGAATCCTGTGCACGTGAATAGAAATCTACAACTTCCATTTTAACCCTTGACCCTTTGTAGTCATATTCTGAGACAAAGGTCTTTTTGAAAGGCTTTAAATACCATGGAACATGGTTTGAAATCAATGTTGCCGGGATATCATCATAAGCCAAGGCCTGTTCATTCTGTCCGATCTGCACTTTAAAGAATGTGGCATCAGAGACGATTTCATCACTTGATTGCCCTTCCCGGATGTGCATAGATCCCTCAAAACTGATGTATCTGGTTACAAAACCACCGATAAAGATGATGATAAAGGCGAGGTGAAACACCAGCAGCGGCAGCTTTTTGAAAGACATCAGCTGATACCGTTTGATGTTCCCGATGAAGTTTAGGATCAGGATGAGCATGATGAGCTCAAACCACCAGCAGTTATAGATTAGTGCTTTGGCGACTGGCGTGCCGTAGTCATTTTCCACAAATGTGGCCAGGGCCATGGAGAATGCATAAAGCAGTAAAAGCGTACCCATTGTGCGGGTAGAAAAGAGAATTCGGATTAGTTTTTCGATCATTTCACATGGTTCTGCAGGCTACTTGCCAACAAAACCGCATATTAGATATTTTCCCTTAGGCGGACCGGAAATTTGTGGAAAAAAGATACTCCTATGATAAAGGCAGCGTAAACCAGAACCTACTCCCCTGCCCCTCTATGCTCTCCACGCCAATTTCGCCGCCATGACGTTTGATGATCTCCGCACTGATATAGAGCCCGAGGCCAAGACCCGACACCTGCTTCCCCGATGCATCGGCACGATAGTACCGGTCAAAGAGCTGCGATAGGCGCTCGGGTGCTATACCCGGTCCGAAGTCCTCAACCGTAACCTTTACAACATTGCCTTCATTTTTAACATCTACGAGTATCTGTGCTGAATCTGGCGCATATTTAATGGCATTGTTCACCAGATTAACAATGACCTGCTCAATACGGTGCTCATCGGCATGAACCATGAGTTCTAAGTCACCTTTCAATAGCAACTTATCCTGAGCGGAATCTTGTACCAAACAACACGAATTTTCGAGCATGCTCCCTATGTGAAACCATGTTTTCTTAAGATCAATCTGGGCCTGACTCAACTTGGACATGTCCAAAAGATCGTCTACCAGCGCCGTGATCTTAGCCATATTGCGCATGGCCTGATCCAGCAACTTTGGGAAAAGTACCGGGTTGATCTGCTTCTTCATTTTGCTAAGCAGCTGTAGAGCGGCTTTAAGCGATGTAATGGGTGTTTTTAGCTCATGGCTGGCGATGGAAATAAAGTCATCTTTTTGCTGCTGCAGCGCTTTGTGTTGCGTGATGTCTATTGCGGTACCAAGTGTGCGCGTCGGATTGCCATCACTTCCGTAGTAAACCTTGGCCTGGAAACGCACCCATTTCATTGGCGCGCCCTGCGGACATAGCCGGGCCTCATAAAAAATCCTTCCAGTAGCTTTTGCCGTTTGTCGTGCCTGCGCACTTAATTTACGGTCATCCGGATGGTATTGATTGATTAAATCTTCTCTGGTTATGCTTCCTGAAAGCCCTACAATTTCATTAAAGCGCTCGGTGGTCACAAAATCATCGGTGTCAAACCGGTATTCATAAGTGCCGATGTCTCCGGCATCTACCGCAAGGCGGATGCGCTCTTCCATCTCTTCGGTTGCTCTTCGGATGTTCACCTTCTCCGATACATCAATGCCCAACACCATGACTGCGGTGACTTCCCCAGACAGGTCCACCACAGGTTCATAGGTGAAATCAACATATATTAGCTCACGCACGCCGTCTTTCACCACTGGAACTGCGGCTTCTTTGGCAGAAAAGGTCCTATTTGAGGCAATCACTTGCTGCATGATCGGACCGTAGGTGTCTTCCGCTTCCGGGACCGCATCCCAAATGCGAAAGCCTTCCAATTGCGCTCTGGTCTTTCCGACCAGTTCAAGGTAGCGTTCGTTAAGGTCGGTTACAATGAGGTCGCTTGCGCTGATCACACACATCGCAAATGGTGCCTGCTGAATAAGATTTCTGAACTGCAGTTCTCTAAGTTCAAGCATGTGGTAAGACTCGGTCAGTTCTGCCGCCGATTCTACCAATCCGGTAACATCTGTAGCATAACATACGACCCCGATGATCTCGCCCTGCTCATCTCTCAAGGGTTGATAGGAGAAGGTGAAATAGGAGACCTTCTTCTTGCCATTAATCAGGAACTCCGCCCGGTCATTCACCGCATGGTAAGGTTCACCAGTTTGCATTACTCTCCGTAGCAGGCTTTCAAAAGGCTGGTCTTTAAGTTCGGGCAGCGCCTCAGAAAAGGGCTTACCAATAACAGATTTATCCTTACCCCAGGCTTCTAGAGTTGCCGCATTTGCAACAGCGACCGTAAGTTCCTCCCCTAAGATTAGGTATATGGGATATGGTGAACCATCTATCAGCCCTGCTAGTATTTCGTTGTTTAACCTCATTATCTTCCCAAAACGACCCTTACCGTATTTGCATTTATCATGCGAAGTTAAGATAACATCTGAAAGTTAAACAAACATCCTAAAACCTATTTTCGTGTTTTTAGTGCTGAAAGTCAAGTATCCTGACCGCTAAACTTGACCGTAAACCCCTGCCTGGCTCTAAGGCGATTAGGCCTTCAACAATGGAATTACTTTGCTACCAATCAATGCAATGGATTGTAGCAACTGTTGATGCGTCAATCCTGCATTGTCCATCTGGAAGGTGAAGCGGTCCACACCACCTAGTGCTTCGCTGTGTCTGATCAGCTTTTCAGCTACCTGCTCCGGTCCGCCAACCACCAGCACACCTCTTGGTGCAATGAGGTTGTTAAACTGCGATTTTGTTACCGGTGGCCAACCTCTTTCTCTACCAAGCTTCGTCCACAACTCTGCATATCCCGGATAATAATCTGCCACGGCCTGCTCATTGGTCGCTGCAACATAACCTGGAGAATGCAAGCCCACCTTCAACTGTTCCGGTGCAAAACCAGCACGGCGGCCCGCCTCCCGATAAAGATCCACCAGCGGCCGAAAGCGCTCCGTTTCGCCTCCTATGATGGCCACCATTAAAGGCAAACCTAAAGATCCTGCACGTGCAAAAGACTCCGGCGTACCGCCAACGCCTAACCACACCGGCAACTTTTCTTGCAGGGAACGCGGGTAAACAGGTTGGTTTTGAAGTGCTGGCCTGAACTGGCCCGACCAGGTCACAAATTCCTGATCGCGGATTTGTAGTAATAAATTGAGCTTCTCCCTGAACAGCGCATCGTAATCCTGAAGATCAAAGCCGAACAGTGGGTAGGCATCTACAGCAGATCCACGGCCGACAACCAGTTCTGCTCTGCCTTTAGAGATCAGATCAAGGGTGGCAAAGCTCTGGTATACCCGCACGGGGTCTGAAGTACTCAATACCGTAACTGCACTCGTAAGGCGTATGCGCTTGGTACGCGTAGCAGCTGCAGCAAGAATCACCGCTGGCGCGGAATCCAGAAATTCCTTTTTGTGGTGCTCCCCAATTCCATAAACATCAAGCCCCGCCTCATCGGCCATTGCGATCCTGTCAAGTAATTGTTCCATTGCATCTACGCTGCTCAGGGTGTTACGGCCGTACATGGCCGAGGCAAAACTGTCAATTCCAATTTCCATAACTTCTAATTTAGCTTGTAAGCATTCAAGATCAGGCGCATGCCGATCCGGCGGTTTCATAAACTTCCTGAATGCCGATACTCAAAGTTACAGCGCTGTAACTGGCTGGATGATGACCTATGTTAAGAAATAGCGAACCGGCTTACATGAACATCTGCTGGTTAAAAGACTTCATAAAATCAAGTAACAAGTTGCTTTCCAGGTCTCCCTCTTGCCTAAGGATCTCCGGATCCAGCTCAAAAAAGCCTTTCAACATGGAATTGGATCCTAAGGCGACCTTTTCAAAGCCCATTTCCCAGGAAGCAAAGTTGCGGGCGTCAATGATGCCCTGCTTGACAAGCGTGACGGTATGATGCCTTGGGTCATTTTCAATCTTCTCGTAAACATCCAATACGGCTTGTTCAGGTCCTTCAAGCACTTGAATAAACCTGCAAAAATGATCTTCCTCTACTCGACCTTCGATATACGCCAGGCAACCGGTGATGTCCCGCGCCTTATTGGATCGTCTGGAATGTTCTAAAATCTTTAACAGTTCGGGTTGTTGCATCATTTTAGCTGCAACACTAAAATATAATAGATAATACATGTATTTAAGTCAATAAGCTTGTGATCAGAATATCAGCTGAGCCTATAAATGCAAGCGCGTGAATTGGCCCAGAATGAAATAGTTGCAAGTTAGAATTATATTGAGCTACTGCAACGATACTTGGCTAACTTTTTGACTCATGATGCCAAAGCATTAAAACCATGGAAAACATACAATCGTCTTCACTAAAGACTAAAAAAGAAGTAATCAACGATCTAATTGACATTTTGCAACTTGTTAATGATGGCAAGGAAGGCTATCAAACTGCTGCAGAATCAACAGATACACCTGAGTTAAAAGCCTTGTTCCTGCAGATTTCAGGAGAGCGTATCGTTTATGCCGCAGAGCTTAAAGAACATATTGCTTTGCATGGCGAAGAAGCAGACAATGAAAAGGGCGGCATTTTAGGCGGCCTGCACCGCACCTGGCTAACCATTAAACAGGCTTTAAGCAGCAAAGAAGATAAAGCGATACTAACCGCCATTACAACTGGAGAACGTGCTGCCATTGAAAAGTACGATGCTTGCATTGCCGACTTTGCAGACCATGCGGACCACATTACCTTACTTACCGAACAGCGCGACGGCATCAAAGCTGCTTTAGCGGAAATAGAAAAGAAGATCGTACAAGTTAACTAGTATCTGCGCGGGTTGAGCTAAGCCAATTCGCTCAACCCGCGTTTACATTAACGTAGTTGTGCTTTCAGTGCATGGAAAGTTAACATCCAATACTGATAAGCTCATCATTCCTTAACCAAGGGGAAATGTGACCCCTCTAGCTTTGCCGGAAATCAAACAAACGGCAAGCTTATATGTACTATTCACTTCTACCCTTTAAGGTCACGACAAACTACAAACACAAAAAAAAGACAACAAGTAGTTTCATTCTAGCCCTTCTGGCCTTGTTACTTTTCACTTCAATGTCTGCTTTCGCACAAGGTACGGAAGCAAATATCATCGGGAAGGTCACAGACGAAGGCAAACCTGTACCGGGCGCTTCTATTCTGGTACGCAACGAATCCACCGGATTTAAAGTCTCCACCACTACCAAGGAAAACGGAAGTTTCATCTTCCCGCAATTACCACTCGGATCACCTTATTCCGTAACGGTAAGCTATGTGGGCTATACCGAACAAAAGAAAACCGGCTACACCCTAAACTATGGCGATGAGCTCGTGGTGGATTTCGCACTAACCTCTAGCTCGAACGACCTGCAGGAAGTCGTAATCCAGGGCAGTAATCTGAAAAACGCCATCAAAACTTTGGGTGCCTCTACCGCCGTTACGGCCAGAGAGCTGACCAAACTCCCTGTGAATGGACGTAACTTTTCTTCACTGATAGATCTTTCGCCAGTGAGTAACGGAAGTAGTCTGGCAGGGCAGCTGGCATCATCTACCAACTACACCGTAGATGGCATGACCTCCAGAAGTACCATTGCAGGTGGAAATAGCGGCGGTGCTTACGCCATTTCTATGGAAGCCATCAGGGAATTCAAGGTTGTAACCAACGAGTATGATGTTACCAATGGACGAAGCGGCGGCGGGAGCATTACCACGGTTACGAAGTCCGGAACAAACACGCTTTCAGGAAGTGCTTTTGGCTTCACCCGTACCAACTGGCTATCCAGTAACTATAATCTGAACGGTGCAAGACGTTCGCAAGAATTCTCTACTACGCAGTACGGTTTCTCTTTGGGTGGACCGATCATTAAAGATAAGGCACACTTCTTTGTCGTATGGGATCACCAGGCAGATTCACGCCCCCTATATATTGCCGACATTCAGAATCCGGCAGATATTGGCCGCTATCGTGTAACGCAGGGCACACTAGATGAGTTTACCCGGATTACGCGTGAAAAATACGGCTTTAACGGAGACGCGCTTTTCGGTGCCTTCGACAAAAAGAAAACGACTGATGCCGGATTTGCAAGGTTCGACTGGCAGATCAATCCCTCTAACTTGCTTACCATCCGAAACAACTTCATCTATGATCTGGATAACCAGCAGGAAGGTGATAACAGCGGTATAAACGCTTTCGAGTCGTATGTAAACCGCAAAAACTTAAACAACAGCCTGATGGCGTCCCTGCGTACATCCGTAAATTCCAAGCTGACGAACGAGTTGAAAGTGCAGCACTTCTATGAAAGCACAGACGTAATGCACAATGTAGCGGGGATCGGTGCCAGTCAAAGTATTCCACGCGCGATCGTTGAGAATGTGGAGTCGAAAGATGGTGACCGTACCTACTTCAATTCCATTCAGATGGGTGGACAACGTTTTGCACCTGAGTGGTTCAGAGGAAACGTACTGCAGTTGGTAAACAACATCTATTACAACACTGAAAAAGTAAAGTACACCTTTGGTGCAGACATCATGTACACGGACATGAACTTCCGCTATGGCAGTGAAATGAACGGTCGCTTCTATTTCACAGGCCTTGGCAACTATGAAAACATGACCCCTTACCGTTATGCAAGGGATGTATACATGACTGATGAAGAAAACACGAAAGTAAACAACCTGGCTACGGGATTATACGGGCAAATGGAAACAAGATTGGCCAAGGGCCTAGATGTAGTTGCTGGTATACGTCTTGACAATACCCGCTACCTTCGCAAAGCAAACTTTAATCAGGTGGTATTTGACGAACTTGGTCTTTCCACTGATAACGGCATCAACACCTTCCAGGTACAGCCGCGTGTGCAGTTCAACTGGAACGTTGGTGAAAAAGGCAAAAACATCATCCGTTTTGGTGGAGGTATCTTTGGTTCAAATCTTAACCCATACTCCATGCTAAACAACATGTTGTTTGATGGAACCCGCATTGCCGGAGTTGACATACAGGATCGCACATTAATGCCAAATCCTGATTTCGCAGCTTTCCGCAATGACCCTGCAACATCTCCAGGACGTGATTTAATCAACAATCCCAACATTCAGAAACTGGTAACGATTAACACCAACAGTGCTGATGTTAAAGTACCAACCGCCTACAAAGCAAACTTCTCCATAAACCACTTCTTCACACCGTCGCTTAGAGTAGGTATCAGCGGTTATGGAACCTGGGGCCGGAACAACTACATGTATGTAGACCGCAACATGGTGGACAATCCATACTTCAGAATTGCTGCAGAGGATAATAGAGGGGTTTATGTGCCAGCGAATACCATCAATGCATCAAATGGTGCGGCAAACTGGGTAAACAGCCGTAAAACAGATAAAATCGGCCGCGTGCTGGAGATGAACAGTGAAGGAAAGGTAAACGCTTACACCTTTGTTGTTGACGGAACGTACCGCTATTACAAAGATGGACAAATTACCGCTTCATACACCTGGAACGATACCCGCGACAATACTTCTTACAATGGAAACGTGGCAAACACTGCTACGCTATCCCTAATGGTTAAAGATGACCCACGTGATTTAAGTACCATGAGTTACGCAGACAATCAGTTCCGCCATAAGGCTGTGTTCTATGGTACTGCTCCAAGTTTCTACGGTGTAACGGTGGGTCTACGTTTTAGCGGCATCGCCGGCACGCGTTACTCCCTTGCAGTAGGTGGCAACATGAATGGAGACTTTGTGTCTTCAAATGATCTTGCATTCATATACAACCCTAATGATCCAAACACACCGGCTTACCTGAGTAATGGCATCAAAGCAATTCTGGAAAACCCGAATGCAGAGCAAAGCGTGAAGGATTACATTAATGGTAACCTCGGGAAAGTTGCAGAACGAAATGGTGGTATCAATAGCTTCTATGGTGTTTTCGACCTTCGTTTGGCGAAGAAGTTCCACTTCTACAAATCACATGGTCTTGAGGCTTCTGTGGACATCTTCAACCTTGCAAACATGCTGAATAAGGATTGGGGTGTAGGACACAACCTGGGCAAACAGAATATTTATAACATCAAAAGCTTTGATCCCCAAGCCCTGCAATACACCTACAACATGAATGCAACTACCGGCGTATCCAACCTAAATGGAAATCCTTTCCAGGTACAACTTGGCTTGCGCTACTCATTCTAATAGTCATCACCGATAAAATATTATCAGATATGAAAAAGATAATTATAGCACTAGGCTTGTTCATCGGCGGTCTCTCTGTTGCACAGGCGCAGCAATCCCATGTGATCCTGATCACCGTGGATGGCTTCCGACCGGAGTTCTATAAAGACCCCTCCTGGGGGATGGTGCACCTGCGCCAGGCAATGGCACAAGGTAGTTACAGCGATGGGGTGCGTGGTGTATTCCCATCTGTAACCTACCCTTCTCATACTACGATTGTGACGGGTGTAAAGCCCATCAAACATGGCATTTACTACAATACCCCACCTGAGCCGCTTGGTGCGACAGGTCGCTGGTACTGGGAATATGATGCGCTGAAAGTACCATCGCTCTGGACCGCAGCAAAGGACGCCGGACTAAGCACGGCATGTGTGATGTGGCCCGTAACAGTAAAAGCACCCATAAACTACCGAATTCCGGAGTACTGGTTCTTACCTAAGGAAAAAGGCGGGAAAAATGACAACCCCGGGGGCATGTCAAAAGAAGCATACCCTGCAGGACTGTATGAGGAAATCCAGGAGAGTGTTGGCGGCAAAATGTCGGCTGAACTCTTCACTTCCGATGTGAACAATGCAAGGATGACGGCCTACTTGATTACGAAGTACAAGCCCGCCTTTACAGCGGTGCACCTGGCAGATGTGGATCATTATGAACATGAACAAGGGCGCGATGGTGATAAGGTACGTTCCGCTGTGGCCTCGGCAGATCAAGCGATCAAAACCATCCTGGATGCAGTGGAAAAGGCAGGCATCTCAGAACAAACAACCGTTATTGTTACAGGCGACCATGGTTTTGTAGACATCCACACGCAACTGAACCCAAATGTGCTGCTGGCCAAAGCAGGCCTGCAAGACAATGCCATTAAGGCAAACTGGAAAGCTTATTTCCACAGCAGCGGTGGCTCTACCTTTCTGCATTTGAAAGATAAGAACGACAAGCGAAGTTTAGCAAAGGTCAGGGAAATTCTGAGCGCTATGCCAGCAGGGCAGCGTAAGCTGTTTAGAGTCGTGGAGCGGGCAGAATTAGACCAGGTGGGTGCTGATCCGACTGTCGCGCTGGCACTTGCACCCCAGCAAGGCATAACATTCGGCGGCAGTACTGAAGGGGAAGTCATGCGTCCGGTAAAAGGCGGCACCCACGGTTATTTTCCAGATTTTAGGGAGATAGAAACCGGGTTTGTTGCCTTTGGAAGGGGCATTCAGAAAAATGTTGTCGTGCGACAAATGGGCCTGGAAGATATCGCGCCAATCATTGCACAGCTTCTAAAGCTTAACTTACCTTCCGCCGACGGCACACTTTACCCGGGCTTGCTGCTGAAAGATCAAGCGAATTAATCCATTCGCTTGTACATCACTTTCTCCTTTGACTCTTAGGACAGCGAATGCAGGATTCATCCTGCAATTCGGATAAACCTAAATATCAAAGGAGAAAGTTTTGTTTTACAGCTAAACCGTTGAGTAATTCCTAAACAGACTGATTGTAGGCCAGCGCGAAGTCATTCGCGAAATCCTTCATCTTCACCTTTCCCATTTTAGCTGGTTTATTATCGTAGTAGTATTGCGCCAACAGACCACTTTGTAGCCCTGCATACATTTCCACCAATCCTTCGGCGATCTTTGGGTTCATGCCAATGGAAACTAACCCGTTTAGTGTTTCTTCATCAGAAACGACCACCCATTGCAAATCTGGCTTACCGATCGCCTCTCCCAGGATCTTTGCAACCGCATTGCCTGACAAATCCTCACTTCCAACTGGCCTTGCTTTTCTTCCCCTGAATGGGCTCAGCAATTCTTCTGCAACCGCATCGGCAATATCAATCGGCGAAACCCATGGAATTACCTGATCCCCCCCATAGTTTGCCGCAATTACGCCATAGTGCTTAATCATGTCTATATACCCAAGGAGGTTGTAATAGAATGAATTTGGGCGCATGTGCGTGATCGACACCTCCGGAGGCAGTTCATTTAAGATTAACTCCACATGATGTGCGCCAATCAGAATTCCATTACCTGCGCTTAAGTTTCCACCAATCGTACTTAGGTTGACGACTCTTTTTACACCAGAAGATTTGATGGCTAGCGCATAATTTGCACCCAATCTGGTGTAATAAGCAAACAGATCCAGATTCGGATCGAAGTAGTTTCCTGGCGGAACCATGGTGTACACCGCATTAGCCCCGCTGAAGGTTGTAGCTAAGAAAGCCACATCTTCTAAGGACCCAATGGCTGCCTTGGCACCCAAATGTTCGATTGCTACTCTTTTTTCTGGATTGCTACTTATTACCGTGACGTCATGGCCCTTCTGAACCAGTTCTGTGGTGAGTGGCTTACTGATATGCCCTAATGATCCTGTTATAACTACTTTCATGGTCTAAATATTTAGTACTCAAAAGTGAGCAGAACTAAATTTCAGCTTGAAGCTGAATCCACTCTTTTTGTAGCCAAAAGCTGAAAAATCAGGATTCAGGATCCTTCAAAGAAGGTCGTATCAAAGCGAGTAAAAGAACTGCCAGGCCAATGGCGAAAGCACGAAATATCCAGGCAACTTTGTGGCCGTTCCGGTCTTCATACTTGTCCTGAATGGGTCTCAGCACAATAAAATTTTGAATCTCTGGGGCATTTACCCGCGACTGAATGGCTTTTAGGTAATTATCTCTATGGCTGGAGGCTGGTAATCGTTCAAAATGATCCAAGTCATGGAATTTGTAATTGTTCATCTTGGCAAGGGACTTATCAAAAAACACCTTATACCTTTTCTCCTTCTCTGCCTTGCTGGTCCAGTTGCTCGTCCGTTCTGAAAAATGCACAGCATACCAGACTTTGGGTATCCTGCTAAGCCGAGCAGTATTGGCACTTACCATCGGCGTAACAAAGTAAACATCAAAATTTAAATCAGTGCCGTATTTGCCACTTTTGCTGACTTTCGCATGTGTGCCACCATAAGATGGCGCTACAGAAAAGTCATCAACTTTGTAATATCGGGCTGCGTCGGTTTGCTCAATATCTTCAATGGTCGACAAAGTTCTCAGAGATCCGGTTGCTGTGGTTAGATATGCCTGCGAAACACACAACATCACTGTCATAGTGACCCAGGCGATAAAGTGGTAGAAAGTCCTGGATATTTCGCTTTCTACCTTAAAGGTCAGCCTCTTAAAACGAGCGTTTAACCACAATCGGATTGGCAACCATGGCAAAAGGAGTGGAAGCCAGAACTCCCAAACATCTTCCTTAATGCCGACAATAGAAAATTTGATGCTGAGGATCCATCTCAAAATGCCAAATGCAATGACAGTTCCAAGGGTAACGGCTATAAATGGCGGCAGAATGTGTTTTAGTTTTAGCTGGTATGCGTTCAAAAATTATCCTTGCTTTTTAGGGGCAAGATAAATAGAATTTGAATAAAATACTTTCATCTAAAACACCCCGTGTGCTTACACGGGGTGGAAATCGCTAGTTACCTCTATAGGTAGAATAGCCATATGCCGAAAGCGTAATCGGCACATGATAGTGCTTGTCATCCTGAATTTGAAACACCACATCCACAAAAGGATAAAAGCTCTCCATTTTCTTGCTGGCGAAATAGTCTTTCACAAAAAAGGTAAGCTTGTAAATCCCTTTGTTCTGTTGCCTTTGATCGAGGAATTCCTTGATCCTGCCTTGTTCATCTGTGACTTTCTTGTCCACAACGCTCCAGACCTTGGTCTTTTCATTCAATTTCTCCAGCTGAACGGTTACACCCGGCGCTGGCATACCTGAAGATACATCCAGAATATGGCTCGACAACTGATAAGTTGGTGCCTGACCATATGCAAAGTTTAGGATCATACCCAACAACACACTTAAAATAACTTTTTTCATTTCTAATCTTTATTTACGGTTACACCGGCTATTTGTAGCACTGCCGATCTTGCTATTAAATCATCATTCTCGGCACTGCCGCCTCCGGCAACGCCTATTGCACCTATGATTACATTATTGTGCCAAATTGGAACTCCACCACCAAGCAGCAATAACTCTGGAAGCAGTGCTAAGTTTTCGCTGTCGCGACTCAACTTTGCATTCCGCGCTAAAATGAGCGTTCCTGTTTTGGTAGATAGTGCGGTGTATGCTTTTCTGCGGGCAGCTTCGGTATTGTGGGGACCAACACCATCACCACGGCTCAGCAGTATACTAACGCCAGATTGATCTACAATCGCTACGGATACTTGTTTGCCCATTGAAGCAGGTTTAGCACGTGCAGCATCTGCTAAGGCATAAGCGGCTTTCAAGGTAAGTTGCGTCTGCAATTTGGAAAACCCACTTGCCGCCGCGGTATCTCCGCTCAGTTTAACAGATTCCTTTACGGCCTGTGTCCTGGCCTGCGCCAGCAGCGGCAAAGGCATTGTAAGGAAGGCATAAATCATTAACTTTTTGATAATCATACCACAAAGGTACGTACGCCACTATGCCAGAAACGTTGACCTAGCGCAACGATTTAGAGCTTTGATTTAATTCTGCTCAATGTTGAAGGGGAAATCCCCAAGTAAGAAGCGGCCATCTTGTTGGAAAGACGGAGCAGGAAATCTGGTTGAAATTTGATGATCCAGCGAACTTTTTCCAAAGCATCGAAGCCCTGAAATCCGTAAATGCGCTTCTGTGCGTTGACAAATCCTAGCTCCAGGATTTCACGATAGATGAAAGCAAATTGCGGAACGGTATCTACGAGAAGAAAGAAGTTCGTACGACTGATGTACAACAGTTCTGATTTGGTTATTGCTTGCAAATACTCCGCAGCAATGGTTTGCTGGATGAAACTAGGAAGTGCGGTACAGAATCCACCTTTAAACCCGAAATACCGGGTGGTTTCATTGCCATCGACATTATAGGTAAACAACCTTAAGCAACCATCATTGACGAAATAGTAACCTTTACATACCTCATCGAAACGGATTAATATCTCATTCCGCCGCGCCTTGACAAGGCTGAAGTGACTGCAGATGAGGTCTAAAGTTTCCTCCTGAACTTCACTCCTGCTCGTGATGTACCTTTTTAGAAGATTGAACATGATAGATAGATCGTGTACATCCTAATCATGTGTCCATACTGCAAGTTCATTTCCAGAGGGATCTATAAAATGAAAGCGCTGGCCGCCGGGGAATGAAAAAATGTCCTTAGTGATCTTTCCATTGGCTTGAATGATCTGGTCTTTGATCTTAGGAAGGTCTTCGTGAAAGAGCACTACAAGTACGCCATTGGTGATTTCGGCTGTGCTTTTCTCAAAGCCCCCTTCAACGCCGCTTTCTGAAAAAGCAATGTAATCGGGCCCGTAATCCGTAAAGCTCCAGTTGAAAGCCGCTTTATAGAAAACTTTGATTGCATCAAGATCTTTAGCTTTAAACTCAATGTAGTTGATGTGACCGTTTGCCATACTCTAAAATTTCATGAATCTACAAATTTCCCGATTACCACAGTCGTTCTATCAAGACTATTCGAGTTGAAAATGGATAAGATCAAAGCAAACACAACAGTTTCTTGTTACATGCCTATGCAACAGCATCCTGATATCGCAGAAACCATCAAATCTACAGCAACGCAGCGTGGACCCGGGAAGAGCACCTGTCCTTCTGAGATAGCACGTATGCTGTTTCCTGATGACTGGCGGAAGCATATGATTGAGGTGCGTGAGGTAGCCGTTGGGTTACATAAACAGGGAGAAGTTGTTATCACGCAAAAAGGTTCACCTATCGATGTGGATCATATCAAGGGCCCTATTCGCATCAAGATCACCGAATCAGCTCCGTAATATCATTGAATCACAGATGTAAAATGTAATGAATAAAGCGGTAAGCTGACCAATCAAGGCAGCTTACCGCTCGCTATACTAAAAGAATGCACGTGCCTGCTCATCTGCAGCCGCGCGATTCTCTGCACGCTTGCTAAGGTCAGCACTTTCTAATGCAGCCTTTAATGCTGCTTTATCTAAATCGTGGCAGTAAGCTGGTGTGCCCGGTTCTTGTCTCCAGGATTCTGAAAGCTGTCCACCATCAATAGCGTCAAAGCCGATATCATCAATTAACTGCATTACCACCTGCTTTTGGGACTCATCATCCCCTGCCACAGAAAGTGCAATCCGATCCTGCGTTCCTGCTGGAGTACCTTTCTCGGCCAGACTAGCTGCGAAGATGTTGTTGAATGCTTTAACAACCGGATGGCCAATCACGCTTGCCACCCAGGCACTATCCGGCGTGCCGGCAGCGATATCTTCCAGATTTCCGTCCCGGGTCGGATAATAGTTCCCTGTATCCACGATAACGGCCTTCGAGGCGGAAAGAACAGAGATTGGCAGTTCCGGGATTGCTTTTTCCGGAATGGTGATGATGACCAGATCTTCTGCCGATGCTGCCTGCTCCGCTGTTACAGCCGTTGCGCCAGTTTCGGCGGCAATCTCTTGCAGCGTTTCAGGCCCTCTTGAGTTGGCAATCTTAACTTCATGCCCAAGTCTTGTCAGGTGATGTACCAGTGCGGTACCGATATTCCCTGACCCAATAATTCCTATTTTCATAATTCCTGAGTTTTCTTAGTTACTATAGGCATAACTAACTCGAAAAACACGGCAAAAGTTTTTACTTGACATGTGCCTTTAAAATCATGCGCGGTGAGTGAAGACCTACAGCCTTTACTATATAATAAATGACATCAGAATGGCGATAATCCAATTATGTCACCCACTTTTGGGGCGCCTACGCCGACAAAAAACATCTCATTGTGCATAATCGCAAGGATATTCCTATTTTGATAGCCATGTATTCCGGTAGGGCAATTTATTCCATGCACCTGCCTCCTGTTAATCATTGATGAACCTATAAAATGAGTAGAATACTTCTAATTGCCGTTTCCCTGATTTTAGTCCTGACTAACGTTACCGTTGCCCAGAAACAGGCAGGCACGGAGCGCGGTGTTTACACGAACCCTTTAAAAGTGCAACTGGGCGATCCTTTTGTTTTATATACCAAAGGCACCTATTACATGTACGGCACTGGCAAAGCGGAAGATCGGGGCTTTTCGGCATACGCCTCTAAAGACCTGGTCAACTGGAAACCTGCCGGACAGGTGTATTTTCATGACAACAAAAACGGATGGAGCGATCCGAATACGCCTTGGGATGGCGCCTATTGGGCACCTGAGGTCTATGAAGTTAAAGGCAAGTTCTATCTATTTTACAGTGCACAATGGAAGGTAAACCCAAAGAAAGAAATGGAGAATTTCAAGATTGGTGTTGCAGTGGCCGACAAGCCCACTGGCCCTTTTATTGACCTGGCCCCAAAGCCCCTATTTGATCCGGGGTATCCAATTATCGATGCAAACGTATTCTTTGACACAGATGGTAAATCCTATTTATATTACTCCAGAGCAGCCTATAAGCACCCAATAGCGAGTGAGATCGCCAGCCAGATGCGTAAAAAAGGCAAGTACAAAGAAATCGAAGAAAGCTGGGTATATGGGGTGGAACTCAAGTCTGACTTCTCCGGTGTAATCGGCCAGCCAAAGCTCATACTTCGGCCTCCGGTGAAGCTGGATGATAAGCAGGCTGCCTGGGAAAGTCTTTCTGTAACCACCGGAGAAGTTAATCGCCGATGGACAGAAGGTTCCGTGACTTTTAAGAAAGACGGCATCTATTACATCATGTATTCGGCAAATCATTTCGGAGGGGAGCACTACGCAGTGGGTTATGCCACCTCGACCTCACCACTAGGCACTTATAAGAAGTCGGCAGACAATCCGGTCCTGCATAAGAACACCGATAAAGGCGGCATCGTGTCTGGAACAGGGCACAACAGCATTGTATACTCACCCGATGGCAAAGAAATGTTCTGTGTTTATCATGGAAGAACAACCGCCACTGGTGCTGAAAGGGTCGTTTTCATCGATCGAATGGAAGTGAAAAATGGTAAAATCATCGTCCATGGTCCAACCACTAAAGCCCAGAAATTACCTACAATGCAGAAATAGAGCTTAAGCGGATTAAATAATCTAATCCGCCTCAAACTCCATCTTTATTGTAATTGAACCCGTTTTGTACTTATTGGAGGTGTTGAAGGCACCGCCATAGCTGTAAGCCTCATTACTGTTTTTCCCTGTGATCTGGAATACGCCCATTGTGGCCTTCTTCAGTTCACCTAAGGAGCTACCTGCATTTTTAGCAATGGTTTCCGCGCGGGCACGTGCATCCGCGCTAGCCTTACCCAGTAGTTCCATTTTCACCTCATTAAGTTTAGTATTGTAAAACATGGGTGGATTGGAATTGAATTCAATGCCGCTTTGTATCAGCTCAGCAACCTCACGGGAAATCTTATCCACCTTGTCAACCTCACTAGATTCTATGGTAACGGTTTGCATTAGATTGTATCCTGTAAATTCCTGGGACATGTATTGCCCGTTTGCGTTCGTTTGCTGACTAAATTCTTTGTTGATCATCACAGATGAGAATTGCATGTTACTTGCTGCAACCCCTTTTTTAAGGAGGTAACTGCGGATTGCGTTTTCATCATTCTTTAAGGTACTGTAGGCATCTTTCAGATCGAAAGATTTCCGGGCGTATGTACCGGACCATACGATTAGGTCGCTGTTAAAATCCTTTTCTGCCAGCCCGGTCACAACGATCGTTTCCATGGTCTTAGACCGGTATTTGTAGGCGTTACTGACTAAAGCAAAAGCAATGATTGCGCAAATGCCGATGATAACAGCAGTGATGATTGTTGGTCTCATAGCTATGGGTTTGTGCTATTAAGATACTAAATTGTTTTTAGCGATCGGAATTGTGAAACTGAAAGTCGACCCTTTGCCAGCTTCACTGTCCACCCACAGCGTTCCGTTATGTTCTTTAATAATCTCATTGCAGACGTAAAGCCCCACGCCTACACCCGGAAACTTCTCTGAAATATCTTCAGCTCTATAAAATCTCTCAAAAATGCGCTTGTGATCCTTCATGTTTATCCCAATGCCATTATCCGTGACAGAAACCTTGCAGTACCCGGACATGCAAGACACGTGAACTTTAATTTCTGATGAACCACGACTGTATTTTACAGCATTAGAAAACAGGTTGATCATCACCTGCTCAAGTCGCCCGTAATCTCCATCCACATATTGATTTTCTACGCCACTTACGATGATTTTTATGCCTGGTGTTTCCTGCTGAATAATTTCAATTGACTCATGAATGAGCATAGACATATCGACAGGTTCAAAGTTGAAATCAACTTTGCCGGATTGCATTTTGGAAACATCAAGGAGTTCGAATATCAAACGCTCTAACCGTGCTACCGACTTCCCAGCTGCAGAGAAGCCTCTTGCATAGTCCGTATCACCCTTCTTTTGAGCAACTTTATTCAACAGTTGCAAATTACCTTTAATGCTGGTCAAAGGAGTTCTCATCTCATGACTGGCGATATTGATGAAGTCTTCTTTTCTGTACTCCATTGTTTTCCGCTCGGTGATGTCTTCTATAGCAAGTAAAATCCTTTCCTGATATTTCCCTTTCAAGGTCATCTGCCTCGCATTAAGCATCAGCGTTTTTCTGCCGATTATGGGAAAATCGTGGGTCAACTCGAAACCTTCAAATGGATTATTGTGGGGTAAGATTTTGGTAAGCAGGTCTCTTAGTTCAGGTATATTCCATTTGCCTGAGCCAATTTCGAAGAGCTTTTGGCCCACGAGGGTTTCTTCAGGATCATTGAAGAAATCACAGAAGTTATGATTGGCACTAAGAATGCGAAACTCGCTGTCGAGCACCAGAAGACTTTCTCTAATCGTTTCTACGATGGCGGACAGGTACGCTTCACTTTCCTCCAGTGTGTTGGTTCGTTCCCGCACTTTCTCATCAAGTTGATCACGCTGCTGCTCCAGTTTTAACTCTGCAACAACCCGCTTGGTCACATCGTTTTGAATGCCGATGAAGTGGGTAACCTTCCCTGAAGAATCCTTGACTGGTGAAATCATCAGTTCGTTCCAAAACAATCTTCCATTCTTTTTATAGTTCTGAATTAACGCCTGGCAATGTTCTCCTTTTCTAACAGCTTCTTTTATCTGAAGAAGCGAATCTTGACTTCTGTCATGTCCCTGGAGGAAGCGGCAGTTATGTCCAATGATGTCTTTTTTACTGTATCCAGTAAGCACCTCAAATGCGCTGTTACAGTAGATTATCGGCTGATCTGGTTGACTATGGTCGGTTATAACAACGCCGTTACTTGATGCGTTGAGCGCCGCAGCAAGGAGTCTGAAGTCAGTATGTTTTAAATCGGACAAAGTATTCAGGAATGCTTCCATGTGAAATGCTTAAGGTCCTATAACTAGAATACCAGGTATTTGTTTAAGCTGATCTCTGATGGCGCAAAGTTTAATCTAGGTTCTAGGGAGCAAATCACTTGTTTGTGAAACGCCCTGCGATGTTTAGATTCACAACTTTAGGTCTGGCACTGGCATTGATTTTTTAATTAGAATGTGAGCACCTGCACCTTCCTTGAACTAATCAACTAATGGGGTTTCATTAATCTTTAGATAGAAATCAATATTTAAACTATCTCCTTGGCGCAGCGTCATCCTTTTAGTTCTAGTGGAATAATAACCCATTCCCGTCCCTAGAAATCTATACTTTCCAGGCTTTATACTAAAGGAATAGCGTCCCGAAGCCGGATCAGCTTTTGACTTTAATTCCATTCCTACATATACGCGCGGAACAATTGAGGGTAGTTTCGTGCCATATTCATACAAGTATCCGTAAACCAGAGGGTCCAAAGGACTAGAACTATCTTGAGTTTTGTTGATTGAATAGGACCCATTATTTACTCCGGGCCGCTTTGAGGAACAGCTAACAATAGCGATTGCCAAAGTCACAAGTGTCACCAATAAATATGCTTTCATGCTTTTTATGTTTTTAATCTTGCGTAGACACCACTAAATAGAAGTAATATTTACTTTCATAAACCGTTTCAAGTGTAAATTCCTTGATCGTAGAATTTGTGCACTTTCACCATCCAGGCGCCTAATGTCGCTTGGCCTTGTGAAGCTATAAATTATGACAGAATTCTAAACTAAACCTGTAAATATGAAATGTCCTTCTTGTGATGAAACGTTGCTAATGAGTGAAAAAACCGGAATTGAGATAGATTACTGTCCTAATTGCCGTGGAATTTGGTTGGATCGTGGTGAATTGGACAAGATCATTGAGCGTTCTGCTGATCATTATTCTAAGAAAGAGAACTACGATAAAGATTATGATAAGTACAACAAACCGCAGGGCGATCACAATTATAACAACCGGCAGGGATATAAGAAGAAATCATTTCTAGGAGATATATTCGATTTTTAGGTCTAATGGGGTGTCTTTTAGTACCTTTAGCTATTGTAAAACAGAGACTTGCATTGAACATTGTTGCGTTTTAGCTTCTTAGAGCTTAATAACTCAGAAAATAAATATGTAGATGCACAATAATATTAAAGTTTAAACGCTTTAGTATTTGAGCGCGTTAATTTAGATAAAAGGGATTTTGATCATTGATCATGGTCCCTTTTTCTTTGTACATATTAGATTCCTTGATAGCATACTCTTTTTCCCTCATTGTCTATCTTGATGAAGTATTCCATCTGCCACTTTTTTGTTTTGATGCCCTGACTATTAACAGGGATATCCTAATCAGGGTAAATTCTGAACCCTCGTTTACCTTCTCTCACTTCCGAAGTCAGTATTCCCATCCTGGCTAATAATTCCTTTGGAAAAATAAATAAGCCGCTCTGATGAGTGTGCTCACTAAGAATGATATAAAAATCAAAATCATCACCCAAATCATAGGGCACAGGTTGGCCATTTCGGTCCCTTTTCCACAAAGTCACAAACTGGCCGATTTTCTTTGGAGTTACTCTAGATTTTCTAAATTTAACATGTTGACTTCCTAATTGGAACTTGCAACCAAAATAATCAGGACACTCCTTATCCTCCGTTACGTTGACGATTCCAGATCCGTAAATCTTGCATATCAACTCCTCAATTTTATTTAGCGCTTCAAACATGTATTTATCACTATAATTTCTTGTAAGCGTATGTAGCTCTAGTTCAACGTATACAACAATTATTTTATCTTTGAGATTAAATGTCCTTATGGATGGGCACTATTTCTAAACCCAATTTTGGTCGTATATATAATGGTAATGATATTATGCACACTGGACGCTGATACTTTAAAGTTTCCACCCTAATTTCAGTTACCAGTTTTCAATGATTAATATATATTTGGTTAATCTAATTTAAAGCCAAATGTCTCAAATTAATAAAGCATTCCGTTATGACATAAATGCACTCCGGGCGATAGCCGTGCTAGGCGTTTTGTTATTCCATTTCAAGGTACCTTATACAAACGGTGGCTTTGCAGGAGTGGACATCTTTTTCGTAATTTCTGGATATCTAATGTCCAAAATAGTGCTAAATGGAATGTCAAAAAACAGTTTTAGCATTCTTGACTTTTACAAACGTAGAGCATTAAGAATTATACCTGCATTGTTGGGGTTGGTGACAATCGTGACTTTTGTGACCTTCTTTTTATTTTTACCTGCTGACTATAAAGAGTTGTCAAGAAATGCGCTATCAAGTCTCCTGTTCTTATCTAATATTCTTTATTCTAAAGTTGATTATTTTGCGCTATCCTCCGATAACAACATGTTTCTCCATACGTGGTCATTGTCTGTAGAGTGGCAGTTTTATTTGATTTTGCCGATCATATTAGTTTTAATAAACAGGTACTTCAGAAATGACAAAAATAAGTTCTTATTACTATTTGTTGTTGCTTCGTTTTTGTCGTTCGCGTATTCTGTATATCTCAGCAATCAAGAACCATCAAAATCTTTTTATTTCTTACATACAAGAGCATGGGAGATGTTGCTTGGCGGTATTGCTTTTCTTTGTGAGGATAAAATAAAATTCAGGTTTAGATCTTCCATTGCCATAATCGGGTATATCACCCTGCTTTTTAGCATAGTTCTTTTACGAGAGGACATGCAATGGCCGGGCGTTTATACGTTAGTCCCAACTGTTGCCACTTTCGTTATTATTCTGTGTGATCAAAATTCATTTTTGGTTCTAAAAGCCAAATTCGTTCAATTTATAGGAAAAACATCCTACTCCATCTACTTATGGCATTGGCCTTTATATGTGTTTGCAGGTTATTTTGCGCTTTATTCTATAGAATATGCTTATTTAATATTGATGTTAGTGTCAATCCTTCTTGGGTACGCCTCCTACAGTTTAATCGAGCAATACAATTTTTCTAATGCCATCAAGATTATAATTACGACCCTTGGGGCAGCAGCTGTCCTTGTTACCGTCAACAAGCTGGACTTTAATAAGAGGCTATTCGAAAAAGAAACCCTGCGTGTTTCCAACTATAGAGAAATTCATAAAGTTGAAGTAGATAAGCTGTTGACCAGAGAATGTGCAGTAAACTTTGAAAAGGGCGAGAAGCCAGACTTTGCTAGCAAGATGTGCTTTGGACTCATTGACGGCATGAGGAATGTGATACTCATAGGTGACAGCCATTCAGCTCATATATCGCAATCATTCAGAGAGCGGTTTTTACGTGATTCCACGAACTTAATTCAAGCGTCGTTTGTAGGATGTATGCCAATTTTGAACAAGAATGGTAATCAAGGTTGTAGCAAAGCGGTCGATCATATGTACGCAGATTTTATACCTAAAAACAAGAATAAAATTGATGCAGTCATCATTAGCGCTAATTGGATCAATGCTGAACGTAAGAAAGAACTAGTTCCAGACATCATGAGAACTATAAAATATGTTGAAAGCTTTGATATACCTGTGATTATACTAGGGCAAAGCGAGACATATATCACCTCATATGCTTCGATTGCAGCAAGGGAACTCGAATATAGAACATCCTTTGATAAGAAATTTATTGATCAAGAATCCCACAAAGTAAATCAGGTCTTAAAAAGATCTTTAGGATCTTATTATGTTGATATTTTTGAAGTGAATTCCGACAAACTGAATAAGGACAATGTCCCTTATATGTACGACCATAATCATTATACAAAATATGGTGCTGATTTTGTAACCAATCACATATTCAAAAATCAAGCTTTTACTTCCATATCAAATAACTAAATGCTCCCTCCCGGTCTTTGCTATGAACGAAGTGCTCACAATTAATACATACAATGTATGAAGCAGCTCGCTTTTCGCAAGGGTCAACTTACCCCATAACGATCTCAATCATGAAAACATTTTACTTTGCTCTCCTCTTCTTACTGTTCGCTTTTTACGTTAACGCCCAGGAAGACCAACGCTTTACTACCGGATTTTCAGAAAAGATCTCTTCAAAAATATTGGGGGAAGACCGCGAAATCCTGATACATATTCCTAAGAGTAATGGCGGTAACAAAATAAAAGATCGAGGTCAGTATCCTGTGATTTACTTGTTGGATGGCAACGAAAACTTCAACAGTGTCGTGAGTATTACTGAACACATGGAAGAAACAAGCCTATGTCCCCCCACGATTGTAGTAGGAATTGTGCATACAAATAGAATAAGTGATTTAACAATTGGCTCAGATAAAGAATTTAAGGGGGCTGTAAGCAATGGAGAGAAGTTTATGTCTTTTGTTGAAAAAGAACTTATGCCTCACATTGATTCAACTTACCCCACCACGACATATATAACGTTCATAGGCCATTCAGTGGGCGGTTTAACAGTAATGAACACGTTGGTTAGCAAACCAAATTTGTTCAATTCCTATGTCTCTCTGGACGGCGCATTGTGGTGGAACGAAGCGAACGCTGTAAAAGAAGCGAAATCGTTGTTATCCAGGAATGACTACAAAGGAAAGACGCTTTACATGGCCATGGCCAATCGTTTGGAAAGAGGGGTAGATACATTAAGTGTCCAGAACGATACAACAGGTAATACAAGTCTGATTCGATCGAACTTAAGTTTTATAAAAGAACTACAAAAAGCAAAAAAGAACCAATTGCGCTACAGCTATAAGTTCTACGAAAATGACAACCACCCATCAATAAGATTAATTGGAGCATATGATGCGCTTCGATATATTTTCGATTTCTATAGACTCAGGATTTACGACAGTGAAATCGAGAACCCAGAGTTTAACCTGGACTCGCTGTTAATTGCACATTTTAATAACGTTTCTAAGCAAATGGGCTACACCTTAAAGCCAAATGAAAGCTTGGTTAATAGTTTGGGCTACCAAATGATTGCTACTAAGCAGTTTAAAAAAGCAGAAGCCCTGTTCAAACTCAACATTGTAAATAATCCCAATAATGCTAATGGCTATGACTCTATAGGGGACTTGTATCTTGCGAAGGGAGACAAAACAAAGGCAATCGCATCGTTTAAGAAAGCCTTGACCCTCGGACAAATGCCAGAGAGCAAGGCAAAATTGGAAAAACTTCTGAAGGAGAAAAACTAACCTTCAGGCACTCCGTTCCTACCTATTTGCCATCAATCTTACTTGTACCCTTTGTCTTTAATAGCGATAATACAATACTGATCGTGATGATGACCCCGATAATGAGTAACGAAACAAATGCCGGGAGTTTGATAACATCTGCGAGAACCATCTTTAAGCCCACAAACATTAGTATAGCGGCGAGGCCGACAGAAAGATAAACAAAGCGGTTAACAACATGGGCAAGCGCAAAATAGAGCGAACGAAGGCCCAGAATAGCAAAGACGTTTGATGTATAAACGATAAAGTGGTCTTGTGTAATGGACAAAATCGCGGGAATACTATCCACAGCAAAAATCAGGTCCGTAGTTTCAATAACGATAAGTACAAGAAACAGTGGGGTAGCAAACTTCTTTCCATTTTGTGTGACAAAGAATTTACCACCTTCAAACTTGTCGCTTATCGGCATAATCTTCCGGACAAATACAATCAGTGGATTTTTCTCCGGCTCCATCTCTTTATCCTTTTGAGTCAGCATTTTGTAGCCAGTGTAAATCAGAAAAGCGCCAAAAAGGTAGATCGTCCAATGGAATTTTTCAATTAAAGCTACGCCTGCAAAAATGAAGATCACGCGCATTAGAAGCGCTCCCAGGATACCCCAGAAAAGGACTTTATGTTGGTAGATCGATGGTACTTTAAAATAGCCAAACACCAATACAAAGACAAAAATATTATCTATGCTTAATGTTTTTTCTATGAGGTAGCCGGTCAGGAACTCTATTGCTTTGGGCTCTCCAAACCAATAGTAAATCAACCCATTGAAGGTAAGTGCAAGGCACATCCAAACGCCGGACCAGATCAAGGCTTCTTTAACAGTCACTTCATGTGCTTTTCTGTTAAAAACCCCTAAATCTAGGGCCAACATAAGGAGAACAAAAACGTTAAAACCAATCCAAAAGGTGCTGCTTACTTCCATAATTAGGGTGTTTGTATCTGAAATTTGATGAGATGATGTTTGCAGTACAATGTCGAGGTTTTAGCGCAATAATGCATTGGAATTGTGATTTATGACATTTTGAAAGTGTTTTCTCACAATCGTTAACCTCTAAACTGCATTTCGCCTTCCATTATACCAGATCTTCGTTTTGCGAGACAATCCGCTCGTTGGTTCCTAATAAGAATGTAGCTATTTTAAGAAAACTTAGCATAGAATTGCTGAAAGTGATTATTGTACATCTACATTATTTAGCATAGCTTACAATTTCTAGTAGCTTTAGGTGAAAAAATACATTCCTCAACTTTTTGGTCCTAAGTGCGGAACAGAAATTAAAGCAGTAAACAATTAAAAACAATAGTTAATGAACAATGTAAAACTTAAAATGGGCATGATCGGTGGCGGTAAAGATGCCTTTATCGGTGCCGTACATCGAATAGCTGCGAACATCGACGGTCAGATAGAGTTAGTTTGTGGCGCACTGAGTATCAATCCGGAAGTAAGCCTGGCTTCAGGCCGTGAATTATTCCTCTCCGAAGAAAGAATTTATGGTAATTATGAGGAGATGATTATCCAAGAGAGTAAGCGTCCCCTAGCCGAAAGGCTTGACTTTATTACGATTGTGACGCCAAATTTTGCCCACTTCGCTCCTGCGATGATGGCGTTGGAATATGGATTCAACGTTGTGATAGAAAAACCTATCGCTTTGTCATTGAGTGAGGCACTACAACTTAAAGAAAAAGTACAAGAGACAGGTTTGACTTTATGCCTTACACATACCTACTCAGGATATCCGATGGTAAAACAAGCCAGGAACATGGTGCAAAATGGTGAAATCGGGGTCATTCGTAAAGTTATAGTTCAATATCCTCAGGGATGGTTAAGTACCTTAACCGAAAAAGAAGGAAATAGCGGAGCTGCCTGGAGAACAGACCCAGCTAAAAGCGGAAAAAGTGGAAGTATGGGCGACATCGGCACACATGCTGCACATTTGGCAGAATATATCACTGGTTTAGAGATCAGTGAAGTTTGCGCAGATTTAAATATTGTTGTTCAAGGTCGCGGACTTGATGATGATGGAAACGTTCTTCTGAAATTTAACAATGGCGCTAATGGTGTGCTAATTGCCACTCAGATTGCTGCAGGAGAAGAAAATGCGCTTGAGATTAAGATCTATGGAGAAAAAGGTGGTTTGGAATGGCATCAGATGGAACCAAATTCTCTAATCTTAAAAAGACAGAATGAACCAATTCAAATTTATAGAACTGGGGAAAAGTACCTGTCAACAGCCGCTACTTATAATACGCGTGTACCAGCAGGACATCCCGAAGGCTATCTGGAGGCTTTTGCAAACATCTATAAGAATTTCGCCGCAACCTTAAATGCTAAAAAACGTAATGAAGAACCAAGCGAATTCATGCTCGACTTCCCTACAGTTGAAAATGGTGTAAGGGGAATGGCCTTTATTGATGTTGTGGTACAATCCGCGAATTCAGATACCAAGTGGACAAAGTTTGAATATTAATGAACTCAATGTTATTATTAACGGGGTGCTGAAAGGCGGCCCGTTAATAATTATTCAATGTGAAATTTAGGTTGATTTTGCCGCGTAAATCCATTCAACAACAATCTTGGCCAAATCTATCTGTGCGTCTCTAATTTCCTGCATATTCTTAAATGTTGCTATAGCTCTATCGTTCTCTTTCCAAATTAACAGCTTACTCTTAGTATCGATTAACCTGTTCAGCGGTTGTTGCAGCTTCTTCGCTCCCCGGTGAAATATCAGCTGAATTTGCGTAGGGGGTTGAATTCGCATGGTGATTCTATCCTCGTTATTAAAGCAATAGTTAGGTCCATTCCATTTGATATTTTCAATCAGGCCGTCATCTGCGGATAAGATACATTTCCGCAATTCTTCAATTTCATTTCTCAGCTGATGAATCTGGCTATTTAAGAATTCTGTCACACTGTTATTCAGATGCTGTGTTTGCTTTGCCATAGTAGTTCATTGAACGCCTCCCTTTCAACAATGTTTTATGAAATCTATGTCTTGACTAAGCTTTGTATCTCTCTAGCCAATAAGCATATGAGGTAGGCATCACGACAAAGTTCATCATGCTTTGACGCGCAGTCGTAGTGAAATCGGGGCATTTCTTAGCCAAATTGAAAAGTGTAGTGACTTTGGTTCATGCAGGATAATTGTATTGTACCAGGCGTTAGCTCGTACCTACCGAAGGATTTCCTACTTTAGATGATCAAATAATCAGCGTTAAACGATTTCACTATGATGAATAATAGAAATATCCGTTGGGGTGTTGTAGGTTGCGGCGACGTGTCCCACCGGTTTATGCAGGGCTTGTTGAATGTGCAAAATAGTGAGGTAAGATCAGTATGGTCGAGAAGGCCTGAACAAACAGAATCATTTGTAAATACTCATGGTGGTAACGCCTGTGGGTCCTTTGAAGAGCTGCTTGCAAGCGATATCGATGCCGTTTACATTGCCACTTTACCAGACAGCCATGCTTTTTACAGCATAGCAGCTTTAAAAGCCGGTAAACATGTATTATGTGAAAAACCTTCAGCCGTAAATAGCTCCCAATTAGAGGAGATCTTAGAAACGGCGCTTGCACAAAAGTTGCTTTTCATGGAAGCAATGAAATCACCATTTTTCCCGCTTTACCGGCAACTCAAAGAACACATACGCACTGATTCCATTGGAGACATTGGTTATGTCCGCGCGGGATCATCAGTGGTGGGTTTACGTTCTGATCATCCTAACTTTAGCCTTGATCTCGCCGGTGGTAGTTTAATGGGAATTGGTATTTATGAGGCCTTTCTGGCGCTCGATTGGCTTGGTGAGACCAAAAATGTACAGGCCATGGGGAAACTCGGACAAACTGGAATAGATGTTCTTTCTATCTTTCAAACTGAAAATGAAAATGGTTACGGGCAATTCTATACCGGCTTTGAAGTCCATGGTAAGGGTGATGCCCTTATCTGTGGTACACTAGGGAACATAACGATTCATAAGAATTGGTGGAACCCTAATCGCGCTACAATTAACTATGTCGATGGCCGGGTTATTGAATTAGACACCCCTTTTACTGCTGGAGGATTTAATTATGAAATCGATCATTTCTGCGACTTAATCCGAAATAACGCAATGGAAAGCCCAATTATAAGTCACAATATGTCAAGAGGGATGATCAGTATGATTGATAAAGCTCGTGCTGCGATCGGATTGAGATTTAAAGGAGAATAATTGAATTTAAAAAAGAGCTGGCATTTCTTAATAACCGTGGTATATAACGTTACCTTCACCATAGATTTCAGTAAGGCTCAGATAACAAAAAGGCCGAAAAACTTAGGCCATTTTGTTATCTAATATTTCATGCATTAAGGCTCCTTGTGTTAGCTTTTCAATGGCTTCGTCTGCTAGCTCATCTGTCAAACCTAAAGACGAGCTAGTCAATACAAGATGATCTTTGATATTTTCGGGTAGATCGTTTAAGCATTTATCATCATCAAGAATCACAAATGGTTCAGATTGATTACTTGAATAATACCAACTTAATATCTCTTCCTTCCTGCTCAATTTGCTGGAGTCTGTAAGAAGGCTAGCAATATGATTTACTCGAATATCTCTATTCCTAAATATATCATTCCAGTGAGAGGAATCATATTTTAATTTATGTGATGTAGTTAGCAGAATGCTAGCTCCTGTCTCATTCATTATACGTTCTAAAGCTTTCACAGCTCTAAAACTAAACACAGGGAATCCATCTGATAAAAACTCAGGTCGCTTCCAAGAAGTTCCAGGAACCATCACTCCGTCTATGTCTAATAAGATTAACATTTGTACAAAGTTACGAATTATTTGTCATCTCAATCAAAATCTCCAATTCAACACCATTATATTCAGCGTCTTGCCTGTTGATTTCGGCAATCTTAGCTTCAGTATCCCACTCCTGATCAACAAATTCCACTGTCGTCCATTCACATGGCACTGTAGCTGATGTTTTATTAGATGAGACTTGTCCAATTGTATAACTAGCTAAAAGAGAGCTTATGTATCTATGATGCCCATCGATAATTATGCCATCACAAACCTTTATGTCGTCAAACTTAATACCGATGCACATTTTTTTTATGAATTCTCCTAATTATTGGCAAGCTAAGTTTCTTGTGACTTGACAGAAATGCAGGTGGATTTGAACTTATATAATCCTCAATGGTGTTTAAAGTGATTTGATTCAAAGTTTTTAATTGTTAGACGGCCAATGAAGCTTTTCTGAATGAAATTTTTTCCGTAACAAGAATGAAAGATCGTGATTGTTAGGATTGAGTAACTGATTGCTGCAGGATCCAAAAGCAATTACACTTAGAGAGCAAGCACTCTGATCGTGGTTTGCATAGCGATCAGAGCTTTTTAAAAGGAGTTTAGGAGGATATTGCCATTGGAATTAGCAGAATTCAATGAACATAAAGTAATACTGCACTTAGGAGAAATCTTCCTTTTTTGAGACACTTTCGGGCTATATGACGGCTAACGTTGGCGTAACATTTCCGCCTTTCTCATCGGCATTGCATCTATCACATCATAGAGCTTCTCCAGCTTCAAAACTGATTTAGAACTTAGCTTTATCATGCCGTCTTTACCAGTAAGCGTAATCTTAAATGCAGGACTTCCAAAGTGTTCGCTTACGCTGATGTCCCTGACTTTAATTCCTTTTGGATCTGAATTTAAGACTTTCATCTGCTCAAGGTAGTACTTGTCTGTTTTGCGCTTAGCGTAGACATTTAGCACCCTCTGATCTGAGCCGTTCTGAAAAAATGCAATTAGTATAAACAGGAAAGATTTCATCGCCAACGGTTTGTTACTTGATATTACGGTATTATTTTAGATTATCCGCTGTGCTCCTTTTCAAAAATAGAATGATAATGTTCAGTTTGATCAGCTTTTAATAGAAGTTGCCGTTCATTAGAGCACGCCTAAAGGTCCTTCTCTGAGAAAAGTGACACAGTTCCCGTTACACGCCCTACCGCTAAAAGAAAATCGAGTTAGTTATCTTCTTTTCTGAGACATTTGTTGTCTCATTTTAACTATACGTGATGTCTGCTGGCTTTCTCATCTTTTTAGTATCCTGTATCTATTTTAAGAAAGTTCCTTATCGTCTAATTTATCGATCGCGGTCATCTTTTTTTTCGAACGAATTTAACGTTTTGCTTAGGAATTAACGCTTCCAGCGCAACAAATCGAAACACCTACAAGAGGTTTAAGTCCTGATCCAGTGTTTCCACTGGATCAGGACTTTTTATTTTAAAGTTCATTTGACAGCTAGCAAATCTACTTTTTCAATGACTGGTGTCGCTGTAAGTAAATCTGAAGCCTGCGCCATCAACGCTTTGGCGATCGCGCCGCTCAGATGCGCTTCGCGACCGGCTTCATCGGCGAAAGTGTCAAAGATACCGAAGGTAGACGGCCCGATCTGCAGGGCATACCAGCGAATGGTGCCAGGTTCAGCTTCGGCTAAAGGTAACGCGCTTTTCAAGAATTCAGCTACTTCCTTTTCTTTACCTGGTTTGGCCTCCAGCCTTGCCAGTAATGCTAATTTTTCCATTTGACTTGTTTTTAATATAAGTGGTCGGCGGCAATTTACCGTCACCATAAAAGCGACACGAATAGTGCCACGTTCTAGCAATACCTATTAGAACGAACCTATTCTATATTTCTAAACTGATCAGATCAGGTCATCCGTCAATCCGGTAATCTCCATGATCACTTTGTCGAGCTGTTCTGCCGATATTTTTAGCTTTGGAATGATTTCCGCATTGAGGGAATCATTTAGGTCGCAAAGCTGGACAAGCCCCAGGATACTTGCCACTGGAACGCGGACGCGGTGCGGACTGTATCCAAGCGATCTCCCGCAGGCGCTTGTTCTGGTCCTCAATTTTATGCAAATGTTCCTGTGACTCGGTGATATCCCGCAACAAGCAATTTACGCCGATTACCACATCATGCAGGTCACGGATCGGGTTAAAGTTAAGTTCCTCGTAAACTTTTTTGCCTTCGATCTCCCGCTCCCGGACGAGGCTGAAGGCCTCGTCTGTAAAGGCCCGCTCATAACTTTCAAAAAAAACCTTCAGCCTTTCGTCTACAAAATCCGCATTGGTGACTTCATCTTCATTTTTATCGGTCAGCTTTTTTACACGGTCCCAGAAAGCCTGGTTACCGGTAATGATCTGGGATTGCCGGTCGACCGACCAGATCAGGTCGCGGGTATTGTTAATGATCGCCCGGAGATTCTGCCCGTCATTATAGATCTTTTCTTGTATCTTTTTTTGTTCGGTGATATCCACAAAATAGACAACGATACCGTCCTTCGTCGGGTAAATGTTCATGGAGCCCCAGACGCCCAGCGGTGCGTAGCATTCTTCAAAATGCACACTGACCTATCGTTATGGCGCGCTCGTATTCTTGGTAAAAGCGCCCTTCCCGGGACCGTGGGAAAAAATCCCAGAGGTTCTTGCCCATCAACTCTTCCCTGGTACAGCACAGCGCCTGTTCGGCGGCTCTATTCATAAAAGTCACTTCCCAGTTCTTGTTCAGCGCGTAAAAGCCATCCGTAATGCTATCGAGCATGTTCTCCATCTCAGCGGATTTCTCCAGGAGGACCTGCTCGGCCCGCATCTTTTCATCGACATTGACAATCAGTACTTGGCGGGCGCCTTTGCCTTCAAAAATGGTGAAATGAGTATAAACGCTGACATAGAAACGTTGCCGGGCCTTGTTCCAATGCAACATTCGGCCGGCGTTCACGTGGCCTTCCGGCAGGCTTTCATGGAATTTGATCAGCGCGGGGATCTCCCCCGGTGGTCGGATATCGGTGAGCTTCATGTTAAGAAACTCTTCCCGCGTATAGCCATACGGCTCAATAGTGGCATCATTTACGGCCAGGAAATGAAAAGTTTGGGCCTCGTAGATATACATCGGTGTAGGGATGCCGTGGAACAGGCGTTTGTAGTCATCCCCACTGTTTTCCTGTTTTTGCTGCTGTTTCCTTTTCCGGAAATAGAGCACCAAATCAACGATGAGTATCAAAGCCAAGGCAATACCAATGACATTCATAGGGGTAAGATTAGTGGTTTATCCGGAGAATATATTGCAAGGTAGAATTATTATTGGGTATTCTAGTAAGCTATAAAAAGGAGTTAGATATGGGATAAATCAAGCACAGCATCCTTGTGCGTCCGAAAACCTGAACATCAGCTTACATAAATTTGGTCGTTCTTAGGCTGTATTGCATTTCTTCTAATTATTATTATAAAATAATGGGTCTTTTATTTTATAAGTTTCGATCTGATATAATAGTCTAATCACCACTGATATAAAGATATATATGTATAATGATATCAATAGGTCATTGATGAATGATTGGAATGGAATAACAGCTAAAAGAAAAACAGGTTAGTTACCTTCGTTTTCTGAGACAATCTTCTGCTTGGTCGAACCTATTAGCGGGCAGGTTCAAATTAGTTACAGCTGGGTAGGATAGTTAATAGCGTTTTTTCGTAAACTAGCATTATCTTACTATTACACGCGTAAATGGAATTTGATGAAGCGTACAATGATGTATTGCAATCTTATCCAGATATCATAGATGTCTCGGATGGGGAACTTATCTCGGAAACGAGTGGTTTTGATGCTCCAAAGTTAATCTCTTACTATGAACATGCAGAGCTTATTGCATCCTCAAAAGGAGAATGGCACTCTTTGATTGCATGGATTATCTTCCAAGTACTGCATGAAACAGCAAGGAACCACTTCGTCGAGGGCATATTTGTTTTCAAAAAAGAAGTTGGTAAAGGGAGATTCAGGGACTTATTGATTGTTAACCTCCAAACTGAAGAATATGCGGATATGTTTGAGGAATTTATAGCTTACGAGAACAATAGGGGTATTTTCAACTGACTTACACGAAAACTGCATGGAGATTACTTTCGCAAGGTTTCTTCGTTTTATGAGACAACAAGTCGTCAAGTTTCTCGAATAGATGATTATTTTCAAATGTGGAGCTCTAGTCCAACTCAGATGTCTGGGGTTTTCTGGAAATTTATATCTTTAAATTAAATTAATGCTTTTTCAATGAATAAATTCCTTGCCCTGATCGTAATCAGCTTACTGCATCTCAATACGTTTTCTCAGTCCCCTAAAAGGATAGTTAAGAAGATAGGCGATAATCCCATATACTTTATAGACAGTGTGAATGTGGACCACGAGGGACTACAAAAGTACGATCCTAAGGAAATTGCGTCTGTAAATGTTTTAAGGGGAAAGGAAGCCATGGAAATTGCTGGTGAAGAGGGGAAAGATGGCGTGATTTACATAGAGACTATTCCCTTTGCTATAAAAAGATATAAGCGTTACTTCTCTAGCAAATCTCCCGAATATGAACAGATCATTTCTAAATCTAATAACGACAGCACTATTCAGTATATTCTTAATAAAAAGGTTTTGACGGCAGTGAATGAAGGCAATTTATCTTTAATTGATGACAAGGTGTTTAAAGAGATTAAGATTCTGAGCAAAGATGAGCTCATTAAAGAATACGGTATTACTGGAAAAGAACATGGAGTCCTCATATTTTCAGCAGTGCCGGATGATCTTTATCATGGAAAGAAAAAGTTCTAATTAAGCCCAATTCACGATTATGAATCGCGGATTACCATTATCCTAACGAGCTTAATGTATTAGATTATATCGAACAACCATTGTACGGTACCGGACAGTAGATAAGGGATTTGAGCCGCAAAATGAAACCCTATAATTCATTCAGGTTTTTCGTGATCAATTCAACCTGCCTGCCCATTTTCTTCTGGATAACTTCAAAATAATGCAGCTCACTTTCACTAACTAAGGAAATGGCATCGCCAGGAGCATCTGCGCGGCCCGTTCGCCCGATCCGGTGGATATAATCCTTTGGCGACCGTGGTAGATCATAGTTAATTACGAAAGGAAGCGCGTTGATATCAATTCCCCTTGCCATTAAATCCGTGGACACCAATACTTTTAACTTCCCAGATTTAAAATGCGCTAAAGCTTCAGTTCTGGCACCCTGGCTCTTTTTGCTATGTATAGCTTTGGCGTCAATATTATTCTTCCGGAGCTTGTTAACAACAGCGTCGACCAGTTGCACGGAAGAAGCAAACACCAGTACCTGTTTCATTTCGTGGTGGTTGATCAGGTAACGTAGGAAAGGGCCTTTCTGATCTGGTGAAACAACGTACGCCAGCTGTCTGATCAAATCCAATGAAGCCTCTTCAGCCGCGATCTTAATCACTACTGGCTCCTTCAGCAGGACTTGGTGGATTTGCTCAATATCGTCGCTTAAAGTGGCAGATAATAATATATTCTGACGTTTTTCCGGCAGGAGTGCTATAATCTTGTCCAGCTCATCTTTGAAACCCAGGTTCAGCATCTTATCAGCTTCATCCAATACAAGCGTCTGAATACCCGAGAAGTGAACAGAATTGGAACCTGCTAATTCCAATAAACGGCCGGGCGTAGCAACCAGCACATTTACCCCTTGTAAGCCCATCATTTGTGGATTGATTGACACGCCACCATACACCGCCACTGTTTTAACAGGCTGAGGCAATGCCCGGCTAAAGGTCTTGAAAACATCCTTTACCTGTTCCGCCAATTCACGGGTGGGTACTAAAACAAGCACATCCGCATGGCGATTGTTCGTCCCAATAATTGATCCTTGTAAATTCATTAATATAGGCAAAACATAGCTGGCGGTTTTCCCGGAGCCTGTTTTAGCAATACCTAAAACGTCTTTTTTATTTAATATAGCTGGTATCGCAAGTTCCTGAATAGGAGTGGGCGCTGTGAAACTTTGAATTTCCAATGTCTTTAACAAAGCAGGGGATAAACCAAGGGAACTAAATGGCATAAGGTGGTTTTTTATATTCCACGAAGATACAAATCACCGAAATCGTGTGATTGCAGGGCTTTATACCTAAGGATTATGTTTTACACTTTTTTTGGAGGAAGATCGAATGCGATGGCTTCATGCTCAAAATGACCATTGTGCGCACCGTCACAAAATGGCTTGTTTTTAGACATTCCACAGCGGCAGATGCCCAAAGCCGTACGTCCCTGAAGGCCATACTCATTGCCATTCCTATCAACGATTTCAAAATCGCCTTCTATCTTCACTGATCCGTTATTATTGATGGTAAGTCTTGTTTTTGCCATTTGAATTGAATTAAGACTCAAAAGTAGAACATAACAGGCAGCCCAGGCAATTTGATTCTAATTTAGAAAGATTCTGTGGGGCTTGAATAATCAGCTGATTGTTTAGCTGTTACTGTTGGTCCGCTCTTCTAATAGTAGTGCCGTTGTCCTTTGTGACCGAAAAAAATCTAGCCAATCTGCTTGCTTTGACACTGTAACTTTTTGGGATTCAATATATTTTAGAAAAGTTGTCTCACTCAATTTCGTCCCCATTTATACTATTATAGTTGCCTAAAGTAAGAATTGTTTTTATACAGTGTAAATGTCCGATCTCCGGATATTTCATTAACTTATTTTATGCGTGCTCTTTACCGATCTATTTTAGTCATGGCAGTCTATTAACCTTTTAGTATAAAAACGTCCTGGGCACAAAGCTTCGTTTTGTGAGACAATTCGTTCTTAATAGGGGCATATGAGCTGTAATTAATTCGGTCGGTTTACAAACTAGGCCGTTAAGCCTGGTTCAGGCTCTCGGCCACAACACAAATCTTGGTTTCTAATATCTTTGAGGAATAAGCCCTGCTTCCTCAATCCGCATGTGGAGTTTAAATCAGCACTCGGGCAAGCGATGGTTGATCTGATGATCTTCTTATTTTTGACAGATTTGTTGCGTTTTAAAACTTGTTTCACAAACCGATTTCTTAGTATAAGCTGTGTTTGATTTTTCTAATCATAAAAATGCCCCCATGAAGTTTTTAACTTTTTGGGGGCATTGAAAATTGTATGTATCCCTTCTTTATAAATTGGCCACTCTATTACTTCGCTAACGTATATCGTAGGTTGGAAAGTGCAAACCCACGTCCAGTATTAGGAATATACTGGACAGTAATTTGCACATAAAAGAAAGGAACCTCCGATTTAACAGCAATTAATCTTGCACCTGAAGGTGAACTGATAGTTTGAACCACCTTAAATAAATTCTCGTACCGATAAGATGGTATATTGTTATACTCCACGGTAACTTTATAGTCTGTACCAGTGGCATTCGGTGCTATTTCAAATCCAAAGCTCGTAACCTCTTTGTCAAAGGTTAACGCTAAGCTACCCGCCGCATGGCCAGCTGGCGACTGAGCGAACAAAACACTTGGATACTCAGATTCTGTATATGGGCTATAGTTCCAATGCGTCCACCAACCTTTAGGACCATTACTTAATTTTACAAATCCATAATCGCCTCCCTCATCGTTAGTGACTATAGTCAATTCATTGTGCCGGATCTTAGTAACATGCTCGCCCTCTTTCAAGCCAGATAGATCAAATTTCGTGGTTCCTTTCACGTACTCTTCACAAACAGTGTCGATGAGCTTCACTTTCTGGTTTTTATTCATACGCTCTTTGGTCAGAATTGCGCGAGGAAGCTTTCTTTTTGGAAGGATATTGTTAGATATCTCCGTTCCAACTAGCGGATATATCAATTCTGAAGTAGTTGTACTTGCCTTTTCGGAAAGACTTTCAATGTCACTTGATTTCTTCTCGCAGGAGGAGACTGTTACTGCAAGCGCCACTGCAAAAAATGTTTTAAAATAGAATGATTTCATAAGCTGATTTAATTAGATGATTAGCTAAATTACAGACTTATCTTTGATCCTATTCGCTTAGCTGAATAATGGTTAAAACTGTATATAGTAGGTCCATTGCTGTGAAGAAGTGAGTAAAATACTGGAGCAAAAAGGGTAAGCACTACTATCAAAACTTGCCAACATATACCAGATGTTTGAAATAGCAAGCTACCTCCTCTATCCTGGCGACTACATAATCAAACGACTATCAATCTTTACTGATATCATCAGCTCATTTGATTTGCAATTGCTTAAATTCAATTCTAAGGTAAATTTTTATCATTCCCATTTTATCTAAACTAGCGAGCAGATTGGCATTATTCAGCGGCGATAGACAAAAAGCGGACATCTTCCTTATTGAGACTATAACTGAAGATGAGCACCTATCAAGATCTTCATTCAAAACTTTTGAAATAAAGTAGCCGGCTTAGAAAAAGCATCAATATGAACAAACTTTTGTAAATTAGATAGTTAACAAAGTATTGGCAGCTCTGGAATTTAAACTCATTTTATGAAATTCGGACAATTACTTATAGGGCTATTACTTGGTGGATTGTTGGCTTGGGTTTGTCAAAATATGTTACGGACACAAAGCAGCAATCGACCATTACAACAATGAAGTCTGTCGACACTCTTTCATCATCTGCAAAGTGGTTGTGGCCTGATAGTTTAGATGCTATGGAAGCAGCACCAGAAAATCATAAGCTTGTGTACGAAGACAATGATGTCAGGGTCCTGGCAGTAATGCTCGACGGTAAACAATCGGAACCAATTCATACCCACAAATGGAAAAGTATAATGTGGATTGCCAAGCCAATAGTCCCATGTAAAATCGACAACTACCAGAAAGGCGAGAATGGAAGGCTGGTTAAATCAGGCAGCTTATCAATCAAAGAAATGCCAGTAAACATAGGTCAATTAATCGGTCCTGAAGGCCCAACTTCTATTACGAATTTAGGTTCCGAGAATGGCGTCGCATATAGAGTAGAGTTTAAGAGAGGATTTAGACCATAAGATCCAAAAACAGTTCCTTTTCTGAGACAAGTCTGGTGTCAAGATGAGGCGTTTACTTTGCTAAATAATTGTTTTTAGCAATCGGGATTGTAAAACTGAAGGTCGATCCTTTGCCAGCTTCACTCTCTACCCAAAGCGTTCCATTATGTTCTTTGATAATTTCATTGCAAACGTAAAGTCCCACGCCAACACCTGGAAACTTTTCTGAAATCTCTTCAGCTCTATAGAATCGTTCAAAAATTCGCTTATGATCATTCATGTTTATTCCAATACCTTGATCGGAAATGGCAATCTTGCAGTATCCGGACATTGATGATACATGTACCTTTATTTCAGATGAGCTCGGGCTATACTTTACTGCATTTGACAATAGGTTTATCATTACTTGTTCCAAGCGGCCATAATCACCTTCGACATGTTGACCTTTTAATCCACTTACAACGATTTTGGAACTTGGCGTTTCCTGCTGAATAATCGCGATTGATTCATCTACTAAACTGGAAATATCGACAGATTCGAAATTAAAGTCAACTTTGCCCGATTGCATTTTGGAAACATCAAGAAGTTCAAATATTAACCGTTCCAATCTTGCTACTGACTTTCCAGCTGCCAGGAAACCTCTGGTGTAATCTGTATCTCCTTTCTTTTGTGCAATTTTATTTAGCAGTTGTAAGTTACCCTTAATGCTGGTCAGTGGGGTTCTCATTTCATGGCTGGCGATATTGATGAAATCCTCTTTTCTATATTCCATTGTTTTCCGCTCGGTGATGTCTTCTATAGCTAGTAAAATCCGCTCCTGATTTTTTCCTTTGAAGGTCATTTGTCTTGCATTAAGAATAATCGTCTTTTTGCCGATTATAGGAAAATCATGGGTCAACTCAAAGCCTTCGAAAGGATTATTATGGGGTAATACTTTGGTAAGCAGCTCTCTCAGTTCTGGCACATTCCATTTGCCAGATCCAATTTGAAATAAATCTCGACCTAAAATGGTATCCTCGGGGTCATTAAAGAATTCACAAAAGTTGTGGTTTGCACTAAGAATACGAAACTGGCTGTCAAGCACCACCAGACTTTCTCTGATAGTTTCTACAATGGCGGAGAGATATGCTTCACTTTCCTCAAGCGTATTGGTACGCTCACGGACTTTCTCGTCAAGGTGGTCCCGTTGCTTTTCCAGTTGTAGCTCTGCAACCACTCTCTTGGTGACATCATTTTGAATACCCACAAAGTGGGTAATGTTTCCAGAAGCGTCTTTAACTGGTGAAATCATCAGTTCGTTCCAGAACACTCTTCCATTCTTTTTGTAATTTTTTACTAGTGTCTGGCAGTGTTCTCCTTTTTTAATAGCTTCTTTTAGCTGCAAAATAGACTCCTGGCTTCTATCCTGGGCCTGAAGAAAGCGGCAATTATGCCCAATAATCTCTTTTTTGCTATATCCGGTAAGTAATTCAAATGCTTTATTGCAATAGATTATCGGTTGGTCTGGTTGGCGATGGTCAGTAATCACAACCCCGTTGCTTGAGGCATTCAGTGCGGCAGCAAGGAGCCGAAAATCAGTATTTTTTAGATCGGAAAGACTATTTAAAAATTCTTCCATATATAGATGCTTAACTTACTACAGACGTTTGAATGCTTAAGATCCTATAACTCAAAGACGAGGTGATTGTTCACCCGGATTTACGTAAACAATAATGTGAGTTGAGCTTGTAACTCTTATTTTACAAAAAGTCGAGAGGTTTGTAGTACTCGTGCCGGGTTCTCTGGCTATAGATGCTTCAAGGGCATAGGACATTTACAATGCACAGGATTAAAGCTGTCTGTTTGCTGAATCTTTAAAATTAAAGCTGAACAAAATCCGCTTCAAACAAT
>Ga0265798_10000158_pt1 | contig 128588 bp, 111 predicted proteins | sample P3T30metagenome_FD_192430 | JGI IMG/M metagenome (GOLD analysis project Ga0265798, IMG submission 192430) | Plant litter microbial communities from East Loma Ridge, Irvine, California - P3 T30 | ecosystem: Environmental > Terrestrial > Plant litter > Unclassified | place: USA: California...
AAAGCCGTACCGCTGTCTTGCGCACCAATTTCACCTTGGATGAAGTCGCACGCATGGCCAACGGCGAAGACCTGCTCACCGATCTGAAAAAGGTTCCGGTGGTCTACGTGCGCATGGCGACCGCCGACGATATCATCGACGTTGGTCCGAACAAGCTGCCGTTCACAAAGACGGGCTCTCCTACCACTAGCGCCGAGCCTGCGTACAACTTCACCGGCGGCGGCACGACGCCTGATCCTGACCCGGAAACCGAACCAGAGCCAGAGCCACAGCCAGAGCCGCAGCCGGGCAGTACGCTTTCCCTGAACACGCTGCCGGTAAATCGCATCGTGCAGCGCGTGATCGGTAGCGCCGCCGTCGCCGTGGCGGTGTCAGGTGCCTTTGCTGGCACCACGCCAGACAGCATCGAACAGCGCGTCCTGGGCGCGAACGGCGTCGACGTCATCAAGGATTGGGCGAACACGAACGCCACGATCGGCGCCAACACTTGGCAGGCTGCGCCGCAGGTCCAGGCCGGCGGAATGTACCACCTGGTCGAGCGCAGTATGAAAGCCAGCGTCGAGCTGGCGCGCACCGATGTCAGCAGCAACCGCATTGGCGTAGGCGACATCCAGGCGTGGATAGGATCGAGCGGTGCCGAACGAGGTTTTACGAACTCGTCCGGCACGGGCCTGACTCCACGCGACGATGTGTCTTACTACGACGGAGTCGCCTGGCGCTCGTTCGGTACAGTTGGGGGTGCGATCATTGCCGCCAACGCGCTTGCTGAAAAGTCAGGCGTACCGTTCGGCATGATCGACTCTGGTCGAGGCGGCAGCACGCTGAAGGACTGGATCAACCTCAGCTATATCGGTTGGACCATGTTCGTTGCCGATGTGGCGGACGTCGGTGGCTTCTCCAGTTGCATGATCACGGTAGGCTCAAACGATGCAGCCACGGGCATCGTACAGAGCAGTGAACAGCACGAAGCAAATCTAGACACTCTGATCCAGCGCGCGCGCGACTTGGCGGGCAACCCGAATCTGTGGATCATTCTGGTTGGCTATAACCGACGCACCGCTTTCAGCGCCGGCACGAAAGAGTCGTTCGATGCCCAATCGAACATGGTACGCATGGCCGAAAATCGAGTGGGCAAGAAACCGTACATCATCCACGTGCAGACGCTGGATTTCCTCATGCTGACGAGCGACGGTACCCACCTGTCGCCATCGGCAGCCGGGTACCCTGCGCTGAACGTGCGCAGCTCTTTCCAGTCTGGTTCGACGATTTACGACGGTGTACCGATGGGGTCGCCGTACATCAGCGGCATGACCGCATCCGGCAACCACGTGCTGGTGCGGGTCACACACCGCGGTTCGACGGACCTCAACGTGCCGGCGTCGGCCACCGGCTTTACCGGTACCGGCTTCGACAAGCAGCCGATCACGGTGCTGGGCGTGGATCGCGTCAATGCGAGCCTGTTGCGCGTGCGCTGCGACCGCCCTGTCGAGGCACTGCAGTACTTGGCCGGCTCGGCGCCGCCTGTCGGCACGCCGATCTACGGCAACACGGAGCAGCCGCTCCCGCTCCTGGCCGAGACGGATATGGCTGTCGAGCCGGATACCGGCGTGGTGCCTGAGCCTGATACGACTGCGCCGGTCATGGACGGCACGATCAGCATCACCGGCATCACCACGAGCGGCGCTACGCTGTCGTTCCAGGCGGCTACCGACAATGTCGGCGTGGCCGGCTACGAGTACAGCACCGACGGTGGAACGAGCTATGTGAACGCCGGGCTGTCGCGGTCTTTCGCCGTCTCGGCATTGACTGCGGCGACGACGTATCAGGTGCGCGTGCGCGCCTACGACGCCGCCGGTAACCTGTCGGAGCCGCTTGCGAAGAGCTTCACCACGGAGGCCAACCAGCCGCCAGTGCAGTCCGACATCGACGCAGCGAAGATATCGGACAGTCGCAAGGTGGTGTTCCCGGGTGGGACACGTGTTGTCCCATTCGGCACTCGACCGAACTCGGTAGTCCCAGGCGCGCCACGCTTCGAGGGCGGTAAGTGGTGGATCGACAAGCACCCGGAAGACGAACGCTTCTATGTGGCCGACATCAGCATCGACCTGGCTGACCGCCGCACGACAGCTGCTTCAGTCACTGTAATCGTAGCTGGCGTGACAAAGCTGGAGGACGCTGTGATTCAGGAAGAGCTGATCCCGGTGAAGCTGGGCGGCCTGGCGGAGGGGGGCGGTGCTACGAACTTCTGCACGTTCCGCATCAAGTGCGCGAACGGTGAGCGGTTCGATCGGACGATCTGGTTCCGACCGCAGCAACTGCTTTGGATCCTCGACAAGGATCCGGACGACGAAAGCTACTACGTGGCCGACGTCGGGAACGACCTCGCCGATAGCAATACCTCAGCGGTCAACGCAGTGGCCATCCCTGTGGGGGTGGTCGAGCAGGTGGAACCAAAGGTCCAGGGCAGCTTGATTGTGGTGAAGCTGGGTAGCATGGACAATTCGGCCGACCCGACGAACTACTGCAAGCTGCGCATCGACTGCGCCAACGGTGAGCGCTTCTTCCGTACCATGCACTTCAACAGGGTGGAGAACTAATGATCGACGCAACTCAATTGCCACGCCTCCCAACAAAGACAGTCCCTGATGAAAGTGAGCCTGTCTCGCCTGTGCCAGTCCAACAGGCTCCGCAAGACCAGGTCAAGAAAATGGGACTGAAAGCAGGCCGCTATTACGCGGTAACCGAAGAAAGATAGGTTGAGCAAAATCTGTCTCAGTTTTCCGAGAATTGAGACAGTGCAATACGTAGAGTGGGGTGCATGACGACCCCCACCATTCCGCAAGCCCGCTCCGCCGGTGACCCGCGCAACATGCCTTCGCTCTCGCGCGAGGCGCAGCTGGTGCCGACCACTTACAACGAAGCCGACAACACCGTCGAGGTGGTATGGACGACCGGCTCTCGCGTCCGCCGCTACGACTGGTGGACCGACAAGCCGTACGAAGAGGAACTGGCTGTCACGCCGGAAGCGGTCGACATGGCGCGCTTCGAGGCCGGCACCGTCCAGGTCATCGACAGCCACCGCATCCATGGTGGTGTCGAGGCGATCATCGGTATCGCGCTTCGTGGCAGCATCGCCAACGGAGAAGGCCGCGCGACCTTGCGGCTTTCGACACGGCCGGAAATGGCGGGCATCGTCGCCGATATCAAGGCCGGCATCATCCGGTCCATCTCGTTCGGCTACAACGTCATGACCTTCGAGATCACCCGCGCTATCGACCGTACCGACGGCGTGAACATGGACCTCTACCGCGCTGTGCGGTGGCAGCCGTTCGAAATCAGTTTCGTCACCGTGCCGGCCGACCCCGACGCCAGCACGCGCGGCGCGCCGGCCAACGGCGTGCCGTGCGACTTCATCACCCGGGCGCCCGCCCAATCCGCTCCATCCAACCAGGAAGACAACATGACCATCGCTACCCAGTCGGGCGCCCAGAACCCTGCGCCTGTTGCCGCCACCCGTGCTGCTGATCCGGCACCTGCTCCTGCAGCAGCGCCCTCCGCACCGCCAGCCGCCGACGATGTCGCCGCGCGCGCCGCCCAGGAAGCTGCCACCCGTGCCGCAGATATCACCGATATGTGCGCGCGTCACAATGTCAGCGGCCTGGCCGCTGGCCTGATCCGTAGCGGTAACTCGCTTGACCAGGTGCGCAGCGCCGTGCTGGACGAGCTGGCGCGCAACGATGCCGCGCAGGGCGGCCATAACAACGTCCGTATCCAAGCGCTCGGCGGTGAATACGCAGTGCGTATGGCCGGCCTCGAAGAAGCGATCATGCACCGCGTCCATGCCGGCACCAAGCTGACCGACAACGGTCGCCAGTATCGCGGCCTGAGCATCATGGAGCTGGGCCGCGACTTCCTGGAATCGCATGGCGTGTCGACCCGCGGCATGGATCGTATGACGCTGGCTACCCGGATCCTGCATTTCCGCTCGGCTGCTCACGGCACCAGCGACTTCGCGACGCTGTTCGCAAACGTCGCGAACAAGCGCATGCGTGATGCGTACCAGGAAAACCTCGGCACCTATACCCAGTGGGCACGCCGCGCGCCGAACGCACCGGACTTCAAGAACATCAGCATCGTGCAGGTGTCGGGTGCGCCGGAACTGCTCAAGACCAACGAAGCTGGCGAATTCCAGTACGGCAAGATGACCGACGCGGGCGTCTCGTATGCGCTGGTCACGTATGGCCGGATGGTCTCGCTGACCCGCCAAGCCATTATCAACGATGACCTGCGCGCGTTCGAGCGCATGGTGGCGTCGTTTGGTGCGAGTTCCAGCCGTCTGGAAAACCGCCTGGTGTACAGCCAGCTGACAGGCAATCCGATGATGGGTGATGGCAAGGAACTGTTCCACGCGGACCACAAGAACATGGCTACCGGCGCTACCTCCGCACTGCAGCTAGGCACCCTGAAAGCTGGCCGCACTGCGATGCGCCTGCAGAAAGGCCTGCAAGGCGAAGAGCTGAACCTGGCGCCGAACTTCCTGATCGTCCCGGCATCGCTCGAACAAGACGCCTACCAGCTGACCAGCGCGAACTACGTGCCGGCCAAGCAGGCCGATGTGAACGAATTCCGTGCAGGCGGCCGCACTGCGGTCGAGCCGATCGTCGAGCCAATCCTGGACGGCGTGAGCGAAGCTGCCTGGTACCTGGCAAGCAACAACAGCCAAGTCGACACCGTCGAGTACTGCTACCTGGACGGCGCGGAAGGCCCAGTCATCGAAAGCGAGACCGGCTTCGAAACCGACGGCGTCACCTGGAAGTGCCGCCTGGACTTCGCCGCCAAAGCGGTCGACCACCGCGGCTTGTACCAGGGCGTTGGCAAGTAAGCCGCCGCTAACAGCCAGTCATCCATCACAGGGAACAAGAGCATGAAAAACTTCATCCAGCCCGGCCAGACCATTACCGTCCCCGCGCCGTACAACCTGATCAGTGGCCAAGGCGTGCTGGTCGGCGCGCTGTTCGGTGTTGCCACCAGCGATGCGCTGCAGGGCGCGCCGGTCGAGATCTGCCGCACCGGCGTCTTTGCACTGGGCGCGGTAGCTGCCGACACCGGTGCAGTCGGCGACAAGGCGTACTGGGACAACACTGCCCGCCGCGTCACCAAGACCGCTACCAACAACCCCCTGGTCGGCGCATTGACCATGCCGAAAAGCGGCACCGATGGCGCCGCCACCGTGCTGCTCGACGGCGTCATCCGCTAAGCGAACGCCGTGCTGCCTTTCGCCAATCTCGAAGCGGTGGTTAACAGCCACGTGCTGAACCACCTGGCCAATGTCCAGGTGATGATCGCTGGCGCGGTTGTGCCCGGAATCTTCCGCAAGCCCGCTGCGGAGACGCCACTGGGTGTCGGCGCGGCGTCCACGGCCCCGATTGTCAGCATCGCGTCAAACGCCGTAATGGCAGATCCAGTGGGCAAGCGGATCGAGATTGGCGCCTCGTGCTACGTCATCGGCGACGTCGCACCTGACGGTACAGGCCTGACCGTCCTGACTCTGGAGGAAGTGCGATGAGGACTTCCTTTTCGAAGGTGGTCAGCGCGGTCATCGCTGCGCTGTCGGCTGAGCCTCCGGTGTGCAAGGCAATCTACCGTGCGCGCCAGGCCGCGATCCCAGCCCAAGACGAGCAGGCGATCGTCGTCCAGTGGGAACAGGCAGTACCTGCGGCCGGCACCTTCCAAGGCGCCCCAATCGACTGGACGACCCGCCTGACGGTCGAGTGCTATGCCCGCAGTACTGACCCGGACGACAACGGTGACCAGGCGGTCGATCCGCTGCTCGCCAGCGTGTACGAGCGGCTCGCCGCCCATGCAACTCTCGACGGCATTAGCTGCGACCTGAGCGTCGCCGGCATCCAGGTCGAGACTGCGGTGGATGGGAACAAGACTGGCTGGGTTCGCATCGTCTACACCGCGGACCACCGCACCTTCGACAACAACCTGAGCGGATCATGAACATCGAAAAGAACACTGGCGAGCTGACCGAAGCACGCGACATTCCGCCGCCGCCAGGCGGCGGTTCCTGGATCTTCGACGAAGACATCTGGGATTGGATCGACAACAACCCGAAGCCGGAAGCGGCTGACAAACAACCCCAGGAGTAAGCGATGCCTCGTCGTATCAAAAACACCATCGTGACCGCCAAGGTCGAAACGACCGCTGGCACCGACGCACTGCCTACCGGCGCGGCTAATGCTGTGCTGGTCTCGGACGTCACCATCACGCCACTCGATGCCCAGTCGATCGACAGGGCGCTCATCCGCGGTTACTTCGGCGGCAGCGAGCAGCTCGTCGGATCGGCCAGTGTGAAGCTGTCGTACTCGGTTGAGTTGGCAGGGTCGGGCGCGGCTGCGACCCCGCCCGCCTGGGGCCAGCTGTTGCAGGGTTGCGCCGCCGCCGAGGGAATCCTCACCACGCCGGCGCGTGTCGAATACACGCCTGCATCGACTGGTCTCAAGACGCTGACCCAGTACTACTACGACGATGGCCTGGTGCATAAGCTGCTGGCGTCGATGGGCAACTGCACGCTGTCGGCAAAGGTCGGCGAACGGCCGATGTTGCGGTTCGAATGGACCGGACTGAATGGCGGGCGGGTCGTTACCCCCAATCCTACGGGTACCTTCACGCCGTGGAAGAAGCCGGTCTCCATGACCAAGGCCAACGTCATCGACATCAACCTGGGCGCCACGTATGCGGCTGGCGCGCTGACTGGCGGCACAGTATTCAACAGCACCGGTCTCGAGCTGAACTTCGGCAACACGGTCAACTTCAGCGCAATGCTGAGCACCGAACTGGTCGACATCGCCGATCGTCAGTCGACTGCGACTGTCGAAATGGAACTGACTGCTGCGCAGGAGGCGGCGTTGATGGATAAGGTGGAGGCGAACGAAACGCAAAGCCTCGGCTTCATCATCGGCACCGCTACCGGCAACAAGGTGCTGATCTTTGCATCGGCCGTCCAGCTGACCAACCCGCGCAAGTCGGAGCTTAACGGCATCCGCCTGATCGGCTTCGACCTGCGCCTGGTGCCGGTCAACGGCAACGACGAGTGGCGCATCGTCTGCCTGTAATTAAACCCTCAACAACTGAAAGGAATGACGCCATGGCGTTCAAGCTCGTACGACTCAATAAATTGCCCGTGCTGGTTAAAGGTGCGTTGCCAGGTGAAGACGGCAAACCTCAAAGCTTCGAATTCACCCTGAACTGCAAGCGCCTCACCCAGGGCGAGATCGACACCGTAATGAAGGACAAGAAGGGCGAAGTCAAGGGCTTCGTGCAGAGGGTCGCCGAAGGCTGGGACGGCATGCTCGATGCCGACGGAAACCCGGTTCCGTTCGGCCGTGAGCAACTGGACGAGCTGCTCGACAACGCCGGCTTGCCGGTGATGATTTTGCATTCGTACATGGAACAGGTGTCCGCAGTCGCAAAAAACTGACCGAGGTCGTGCGCCTGCTGGCGCGCGGCCAAATCGAGTTTGGCGACGACGAGCCCGAAGAAGTTGAAAGCCTCGATGAGGGGCTAGCTGCCTTCGGGCTCACCGTCTCAGGTGGTCTGGTTATTGTGCGTGACGAATACTGGCTCTGGCCTGAGAACGAAGAAGCGTTCTCAATGTGGCTCGCGATTCAGACCCAATGGAATGCAAGCATGGCCGGTGCTACTGGGCTGAACTACCCGGGTGTCGAGACCTGCTTACGTTTGCGTGGCGTGAAGAAGAAATCGCGCCGGCAGTTGTTCCTGATGATTCAAATGATGGAACGCGCGTGCCTGGATGAGTGGGCGCGCAAACGACAAAACTAAGGAAAAACGATGGTGCGCGCGCTCATTGAAATGGTTGTCGATGGTGCTGCCGAAAGCCGGCGCAGGGTCGAGAGCGTTGCGGACGTGCTTCGTCGAATGAACGGACAGTCGCTGCAGAACTTGTCCAATCAGGTTGGGGGATTGAACGACCGCATTACCGGCCTGCAATCGACTATCGGCAATGTGACGTCATTCGCTATTGCTGGGGTGTCGCTGGCGGCTTTAGGTAACAAGGTGGTTGGCGTGCTGGACTCCATGGGAGAGCTGGACGACCTGTCGCAGAAGATCGGCACGAGCGTCGAAAGTCTATCCCGCATACAGAAAGTCGCGAAAGTGTTCGGCGTAGACTTCGCCGGAAGCGTTGACCCCGCGATGGTCAAGCTCGCAAGGGGGCTGACCACCGTCGATGAGAAGTCGAGTAAAACGGCTAAAGCGCTGGCCGCGATAGGCGTGTCGGCAAAGGACAGCGCTGGCAAACTTCGTGATCCTGGCGAGGTGATGATCGACGTGGCGAAGAGCCTGCAGCAGTACGAGAACAACGCCAGCAAAGCTACGCTAGTGAACGATTTGTTCGGGAAGTCTGGTGCAGACCTGATGCCGTTTCTAAATGACCTTGCTGAAAATGTAGATAATTTTTCAGCTGTCACGGGTGAGGCGGTGACCCAGGCCACTGGGTTGCAAGACAAATTCGGTTTACTAGCTCAGCGTACTGATGAGGCCTTCACCTCCATCGTTGCAGCCGCTCTCCCGGCGATGTCCGACCTCGCAGAGGGATTTACTGACGTTCTTGATTCTGAAAATGGGCTGATTGATAGTGGTGAAATCGCCAGTTGGGCGGATGATCTTGCAGTAGGGCTCGCTCGAGTAGCAGATGTGGCGGTCCTGCTGCCTCGGGCCTTCTCTGCAATTTCGGGCAGTTTTAAGGTTGTGTCCGCTGACCTCTCTCTTGCATGGGCAATGACGCCGGTGAACATGGCTCGCAAGCTGATTGGCGGAGGCTCGCCGCTTGAAGACATTAAAAAAGTCTCTGCCGAGCGGAACGCTATCCTGGAAGATGCAAATCGAAAATACGACGCTCTGTGGAATAAGCCCGCCAATCAATTTGAACAAGCTGTTCTAAAGCGTATTTCTAACCGTGTTGCGGACGTTGCGCCTGCAGCCCAGTCTGCGGATGAGAAAGGCCAGCTGAGCTACTCGTCGGGCGGGGATGATGACGCGGCGGAAGCGAAACGTGCGGCTGATGCTTACAGCAAGTTGACCTCCGCAATTCAATCCAGTATCACGGCTTCAAAACTAGAGCTGAGCACTAGCGTAGCGCTGATGGGAAGTCAGCAAGAACAGCTCCGGCTGACCGAGCAGTTTGCAGCCGTGAAGGATAAGTTGACCCCAATTCAGCGCGCGCACGTTGAAGGTCTCATCGAAGAGAGTGTCACGCTGCTAGAGGTGATCGAGGCTAACGCGCGCGCAAACGAAGGATATGAATCGTATAACAAGCTTCGCGAACAATACGATACCAACGCCGCTAAGGTCATTGAAAATGCAACCAACGAGGCGATCCAGAACGAACAGCTCGCACTGACCTACGGTAAAACGAAGGGTGCTATCGAAGCGTTCGAGTTGGCCCGGCTGGAGGAGCAGCTCGCCCAGCGCTCGTCCAAGGGACTGACGCTCGATGAGATCACCAATCTTGAAAAGCTGATCGCTGCGAAGAAGCGCAGCGCGACCGCGCTCGCCCAGGTCGACAAGCTTGACGCCGGCAAGAAGGCCGCAGAAAGCTTGGACGAGTTCCTCGACCCGGCCAAGGCGCAGACGTTCGGTGAGGCCCTGCGCGAATCGCTGGGTGGTGCGGGCACTGCGTTGTCCGCACTGTCGGCGACGTTCGATGGCTTCAGCAAGCGTCAGGCCGAGTTCGACAAGCAACGCGAGAATGCCAAGCTCGCACGTGCTACCGGTCAGAAGACCGAGATGCAGTACATGCAGGATATGGCACGCCTGAACGAGATGGAAACCAAGAACCGACTGTCCGGTTACGGCGACATGGCTGGTGCAGCGGCCGGTTTCTTTGGCGAGCAGAGCCGCGGCTACCAGGCGCTGATGACGGTGTCGAAGGTCTTCCATGCTGCGGAGCTGGCGATGACGATGGCCGAGCTGGTGCCGAAAGGTATCGCGGCCGTGTTAAACCAGGGCAGCGGCGACCCGTACAGCGCGTTCGCGCGCATGGCTGCAATGGGCGCGCTCGTCGCCGGCCTGGGCGTCGCCATTGGCGGCATGTCCGGCAGTGGCCCGAGCCTGTCCGAGTCTCGCCAAAAGCAGCAGGGCACCGGCACGGTCCTCGGTTCGGATGCGAAGTCCGGCTCGATCGCGCGAGCGCTGGAACAGATCGAGCAATCAACGCTGGACAACCTGGGCGTCAGCAACGACATGCTGATTTCGCTGCGCAACATCGAATCCGGCATCGGCCAGTTCGCCTCCCTTCTGGTGCGCACCACCGGCGTGACGGGTGACTTCGGCAAGGACATGGCTAAGCCAAATTCCAGCCAGAAAGGCTTCAGCACGCTCGGCTCTATCGGGGGTAGCCTCGCAGGCGGTTTGGCTGGCGGTGCGGTTGCTGGCGCGATGACGATGGGCGTCATTGGCTCGACTTCTCTGACGACATTGGGCGCCATTGCCGGTCCGCTGGGCATGGCTGTCGGTGCAGTGCTGGGTGCCGTATTCGGCAAACAGCTCGGCAAGATTACGAGCAGCATCTTCGGCGGCAAGCAAACTGTCGAGGACACCGGCTTCGCCGTCGACAAGACCGACTTCAGCAGCATCTTCGCCGGCGGCCTGAATGCGATGCAGTACGCCGATATCAAGAAGGATGGCGGCTGGTTCAGCAGCGACAAGAAAAGCACCGCGACGCAGGGCCTGGGCGAGGAGGGCAACCGCCAAATTACCAGCGTCCTGACGTCGCTGTACGACACGGTGTACGAAGCCGGCAAGATGCTTGGCTACGGCGCAGATACCTTTTCCGCGCAGCTGAGCAGCTTTGTGGTGGACATCGGCAAGGTCAGCCTCAAAGGCCTGTCCGACGACGAGATCCAGGAAGAGCTGCAGGGCGTGTTCTCCAAGGTCGGCGACGACCTGGCCAAGTTCGGCGTTGCCGGCCTGGACCAGTTCCAGAAGGTGGGCGAGGGCTACCTCGAGACTCTGGCGCGCGTTGCATCGAACTACACGACCCTGGACGCGATCATGTCGTCGATCGGCCGCACCGTAGGCGCCACTGGAATGGAAAGCCTGGCAGCCCGCGAACGCCTGATCAACCTGGCCGGCGGCATCGGCGAGCTCGCCCAGCAGACCTCGGCCTTCGCCGAGGACTTCCTGACCGAAGCGGAACGTCTGGCGCCTGTCCAGCAGTACGTCACCAGCCAGCTGGCCTCGATGGGACTGGCGTCGGTCGACACGCGCGACGAGTTCAAGAACGTCGTGCTGGGGATGGACCTGACGACCGAAGCCGGCGCCAAGCAGTACACCGTGCTGATGAGCCTGGCCGAGGCGTTCGCTCAGGTGTACCCAGCAGCGGAAGACCTGAGCAAGTCGATGCAGGAGATCGCCGACGAGCGCAAGACCCTGCAGGACCGCTTGGACGAGATGACGATGACGCGCGAGCAGCTGTTGGCCAAAGAGCGCGCTTCGGTAGACGCCAGCAATCGCCCGTTGTGGGATCGGATCCAGGCGCTGCAAGCTGAAGCCGAAGCGACACAGACGGCGCAGCAAGCAGCCGCCGGCCTGCTGAGCGAGGTCGACGGTACGTTCGCAACGCTGGAGCGCGTCGTAGGCCGTGAAAACGCCCTCCTGCAGTCGCAGATCGCCAGCCATACCGAAGCTGCGGACAAGATTCGCGCGGTATCGAACAGCCTGCGCAACACCATCAACGGCATGCGCGGCCCGGGCGCTGAGGCGATTGAGCGAGCGCGTGCGCAATCGGACCTCAGCAGCTTCCTAGCGATCGCACGTGCTGGTGGAGCGCTGCCGGATTCGGACAAGCTGCAAGCAGTGCTGAGCATGTTGACGCAGGATGCGAGCGATCAGTTCTCGAGCTTCTCGGACTACCAGAAGGATTTCTACAGTGTCCGCGGCAATATGGAAGATCTCGCGTCGCTGTCGGATTCGGCGCTTTCGGTCGAGGAGCGCACGCTGGATACACTGGAAAATCAGCTCGCTTCCTACGAAAAAATGCTGGCGCAAGAACAGGAGCAAATTGACATTCTCAAGGGGCAAAGCGCGACAGGTCTGTCGATCCTGGAAGCGATCAAGGGGTTCAGGGCAGCAATGCAGGCTGCCCGGCAAAACCCGGTTGTGGCCTCGACCGCCACGATTGCCGACGCCTACCAGGCCCACCTCGGCCGGGCGCCAGATGCTGCTGGGATGAACTACTGGCAAAACGCCGCCGCGGGTGGAATGCCCGTGTCCGACATCGTCGACGGCATTGCCAACTCGACCGAGGCAAACCTGAACAAGCTGTATCAGGAAGTGCTTGGTCGCGCTCCAGATGCAGCTGGTTTGGACTTCTTCGCGAAGGCATACGGCCCGACGATGGATCCCAGCGAGATCGCCGACTTCGTCAAATCTGCCAAGGGAAGCGACGAGTATCAGAAATTGAAAATTCCGGGCTATGCAGCTGGCGGTGACTTCGGCGGCGGTTGGCGAATCGTTGGGGAGAATGGTCCCGAACTTGAGGCTACAGGCCCGGCGAGGATCTTCAACTCCAGCCAGACCGCAAGCATGATGCGCAGGCTGGGCAACCCGACAGACAACAGCGACGTGCTGGCGGCGGAGATACGCTCGCTGCGGCTCCAGGTCGAGATCCTCCAACGCGCTGCAAATCGGACGGCTGATGCAGCTGAACAGACTGCAGGTGCCACGGGCCAGATGGCCGACCAGATCGACAACGTTACCGAAGGCGGCAATGTAATGCGTGTAGAGGTACTCAAATGAAGGTAAGCGCGCGGGTCATGGTCCCGATCGAAATCACCGGGGGCATGATCAAGACAGGCACTTCTATCCCGGAACCTGATGTGTCAGTCGGCGAAGTGGCATGGGTATCTGGCGGGAGTTACGCCGTTGGGGTTTTCCGGACATACAACGGGTCTGTGTGGGCCTGCAGTACGGCGCACTCAGCCCGTACTGCGACGCCTGATCTTGACCCAAGCTATTGGTATCGAGATGGCCCTACAAACCGCATGGCGCCATTCGATGATTATACGAACACCAAGGCGGTTTCGACTGGCTCGATCACTTACGTGATCCAGCCAGGCTTCCACAACGGGATCTCGATACATGGAGTTGAAGGCGCGACCTACAGCGTTATCGTGAAGGATGCACCTGGGGGTTCGATCGTAAAGTCTTCGAGCGGTGATCTCTTCAACCAGGCGCTGGGATTTTACGAATTGTTGTTCTCGGAACTGGTTCCCACAACTCAGTTGTCGCTTGACGGGATCCCACTCGCGCCGAATGCCGAGGTGACGATCAAAGTTAATTCCGGCCCCGGAAAGCGCGTCGCGATCGGGACAATTGTGCTGGGAGACTGGCGACAATTTGTCGGAGAAAGCAATTGGGGCGGGGCACAGTACGGAGCGGAGTCTGAGCGAAAAAGCTACACCCTTCGCGAGTACAAGTTTGACGGAACGTACAAGATTACGCGCCGCCCCCGCAGCCGAAATGTAACCTGCGAAATAGCGATCGCGGCTGACCAGGCGATGTACGCCGACGCGATCCTCGAAGCAATCATGGATAAGGCAGTGCCTTTTGAGGCAAGTAATCTCCCGCGCTACGGATATCTCAATACCGTTGGCTTTGTGACGGGAAGCATGCGTGCTGATTCATTTGGCGCGACGACATTGAAGTTGAAAATCGAAGGGAACACTTGATGGCAATTAAACCCGTACCAGACATGAAGGACACGCCTCCGTTTCCAGCGCTGGCCGACCGGACCACGGGCGACTACAACGGCCGGGCTTTTGCATTCGGCACTCACATGGCGGACACATTCAATGGTGAGTTGTTGGCAGTTGCAGAGAATGTACTCAACAACGCGACAGAAGCGTATCAGGACGCTCTGGCTGCCGAAGAATCAGCGGCGAGCGCGAAGGCAGATGCTGAGAGCGCAGCGCGCGATGCTGCGACCGCTGCCAGTGCGCCGGGCACGAATGCGACTTCAACCACCAGCATGGCCCTCGGCCTCGGCACGAAGACCTTCACGCTTGTCCAAGCGGGGAAGCTGTTCGGGAAGGGGAATACGGTGACTGTCGCGGCGCCCACTGGCGATAATTGGATGGCGGGTCCCATTACCTCGTTCAATCCGACCGCGGGTGAGATGACGGTCAACGTCACGAACATCAGCGGTAGCGGCACCTTTACCGACTGGCGCATCTCACTGGCCGGCGCTGCCGGTTTGACTGGCGTGGTCAATGAGCTGCGCGCCAACAACGTCGCCTCGGCCAGCACGGTCAACCTGACGGCGGCCACCGGCAACCTGGTACACATCACCGGCACCACGACGATTACAGCTTTCACTCTGGCCTCAGGTGCCGAACGGTCGGTGATCTTCGACGGCGCCTTGACGCTGACGAACGGCGCTGGCTTGCTGCTGCCCGGGGCTGCGAATATCGTCACCGCTGCCGGCGATCGCGCGCTCGTTCGAGGTGACAGCAATGGGGCGATCGTAACGCACTATCAACGCGCGAGCGGATTGCCAGTCGTAGGCGGTGTCATCAGCAAAGAATACGTATCGCCAGATCAGGTAATCGTCAACAGCGCTTCCGTTACTTTCACGCACGGACTGGGAACCCTCCCCAAGCTCATGCAGGGATATCTGAGGTGCGTCGTTGCATATTCCGGCTACGTGGTCGGAGATGTCATCCCAGTGGCTAATACTAGTTCCGGCAATTTCTCCTGGGGGAGGATCACTTCTTCGCAAATTCAGATGCGATTCAATAGCGGCGTCACAGCCGGAGCAGATGGCTCGAATCCATTTGGTCCTGGTTATCCGGACGCGAATTGGCGTTTCTTTATCGAGGCATTCGCATGACCACAAAATACTACGTTGATGAACTCGGTTCTTATCTCGGCGCTTTCGTCGGCGCCGAGCCGCCTGTCGGCGCGATCGAAGTGCCAGTGCCGCCTTCGAGCGGCGCGGACATCTGGGACGGCGAGGCCTTCCAGCCGGCGCCGCCGACGGTGCCCGCGCGCGTACCCATGCTGAGCGCCCATCTCGAGTTGATCGCTGCCGGCTGGATGCCTGAGATCGACGCCTTCATTGAGCGGATGCCCGGGCCGGACCGCTCGATGGCGCGCGTGTGGCTGGACAAGGCGCTGACCATGGCGCGCAACCACCCGCTGGTGCTGTCGATCCTGGCCGCCATCGGCAAGACAGAGTCCGAAGTTGATGCGCTGTTCATCCGTGCAGGTGCGAGAGACGACTAAGGGTAGGGTGCCGTCGGCGTAAGTCGTCTCAGTCTTCCGAGAAATGAGACTGAGTCAGCGCGAAACTGTGAGCTCATCCGGCCCCGTGCCGGGCCTACAGTCAACGCTGAAAGTCCACCATGAACCATTCCCCGCCGCCCGGCGGTTTCGACTACGACACCCTCATCAACTGGTCGCTGCTGATCGCGTTATCGCTGTGGGGTGGCTGGGCCAGTTTCGTGCGCAAGATGCGGGAGGGGCATGCACGAGCTTGGAATATCACCGAGCTCATTGGTGAACTGGTCATCGCAGGCTTCACCGGCATCGTCACTGCGCACTTGTGCGATGCCATCCCGAGCTTCCCGATATCGCTCAAATACGCATTCGTCGGCATCGCCGCGCATATGGGCTCACGTGCCCTGTTCAGGTTCGAGGCGATGATGAACGCACGCCTGAATCTTCCCGTCGACGTCCAGAAGAAGGACGACGACCATGCCGCCTAGCGCCTTCATCAACATGCTGCTGCCGGCCGCGCAGCGCGTGCATCGCGAACATGGCATCCCGGCGTCGATCACGATCGCCCAGGCCGCGCTCGAATCGGGCTGGGGTGCGCGCGCACCCGGCAACAACCTCTTTGGCATCAAGGCGGATCGCTCATGGAAGGGCGGGACGATCGACATCCCCACGCATGAATACGTCGACGGCAAGCGCGTCAATCTGGTCGCCAAGTTCCGCGCCTACGCCAGCATCGACGACTGCATCGCCGACCGCGCGGGCTTCCTTAAGGCGAACCCGCGCTATGCGCCCTGCTTCCGCGAGGTCACCGGGGAGGCCTGGGCGCGCGCGCTGCAGAAGGCCGGCTACGCCACCGATCCGAAGTATGCCGACAGCCTGATCGCCGTCATGCGCGGCCGCGCCATGTCGCAATACGACAACCTGAAAGGCAAGCCTTGAAACTGAGACTGCTCGACGAGTTAGTGATGTTCCACTGCCCAGGCTGCGCCGAAGACCACGCGATCACGGTCAAAGCCAGCGACGTCCCGGGCCCCGTGTGGACGTTCAACGGCGACGCCGCCCGTCCAACATTTCAACCATCGATCTTGGTCACGGCGCCGTGCTGGGAGCCGCCTGTCACCGCCGCCAATTGGGCGGAATGGCAGCGCGCGCCGTGGGAGCAAAAACAGGTCGACCACATTTGCCACAGCTTTGTTACCGACGGCCGAATCCAGTTCCTAGGCGATTGTACACACGCGCTTGCAGGCCAGACAATCGACCTCCCTGAATGGGGGCAGCCATGAAGCGCATCCTGCTGCTCACCCTGGTGCTGGCTCTAGCAGGCTGCTCAAACCTCGCCCTGCAGTGCAGCGGCACTTACACCGGCGACGAGGCGCGCAATGGCGAACGGAAGTAGCGAGTTCCTCACCAAGCTGCGCGACGAGCGCGTGTCGCTCTTCACCAAGGACCGCGTGCTGCTGGCGCCACTGGCGTACTACTCGGCGCTGCTGGCCGACGTGGTGCTGGTGCCGGCCGGCTTCGTCACCGACTACGCCAGCGTGCCGCGCGCGCCGCTCACCTACTGGCTATTCGGCGGCGTGGGAGATGAGGCGGCGGTGGTGCACGATTATCTGTACGAGACTGGCGCTGTACCACGCGAGAAGGCGGACGCGGTCTACGGCGAGGCACTGGCCGCGGGCGGCGTGCCGGCCTGGCGCCGCGGGCCGATGGTGCTGGCCGTCCGAGTGTTCGGCGCCGGCCGGTATTCGCCGGCGGCGGTGGCGTCATGATCGAATTCCACGTGCTCACGCCGCGCGGCGCCGAGCTGATCATGCAGGTGGTGGACGGCAGCCCTGTGCTCCCGTCCGACCGTCAGCGGCTGGGGCGACGCCCGGAAACTGACGCAGCGATGCCGCGGATGGATGGCGAACCGATGGAGTGTGCGCCCGCGCGGCCGGGCGAAGTTACCCGCCACGAATAGCCGTCAATATCATCGCCAGCAACGTACAGCGCTTCCCGGCCGCAGCATGTGCAACGCCGGGAAACGCCGTCTTCCGACTCCACCCATTTGTGCCGCTGGAGCAGCCAGTTCAATACCTCTTCCATGAATCCCTCCCTTTAATTATTGTTGAGCTAGGGTATTGCATGTGTTTATTTTTATCAATCTTCCTGCGCTGTTGAGGGCGAAGAAGTACCCTCAACGCAACATTGAGTGAAACCCCAGCGCCCCGCGTGCACGCGCACCTATCGGAATCGTCATCATCACGGCGCGTTCGATCAATGACCGAGTGGGCCGATCCTGCTATTTTCCACCGACAGCGGGCGGGTCGTCCCGTCCGGCCCAGATCCTGGTGAGCCGCTGGCTTCGAGTGGACTGCGGGCCACCTGCGTCACCCCGCCGGGGGCCGAGCTCGAGGATCACGCGCCGAACGATGCTGAGGTCGACACCTCTGTCATGTAGATACGACACTCCGGGGTACATGCCAAATACGTCGGCTATATTGGCAGCAAGGTCTACATACACAGCTGTAAGACGGTCGGTTCTTTTTTCCATCTAGTCATGGTGCTGGACTCAACCCGGGGGAGACTTGAGCTAGATCAAATGGTAATGCTGCTATACTGTACAAACATACAGTATTTCAGTGAGTCAACTATGATAAGCTCAGCAGCAACAGTTGATCCGGAACAGGTTCATCCGGCCCTGTGGCGCGCATCGCAGCTGGCGCGCAGTCACACGCGCTGTGTTGACACCGGGCACCTTAGCTTGTCGCATCAGCTACCGGGTGGCGGGTGGCCAACCGGAACAATGGTCGACCTTCACGTGCAACAGCCCGGTATAGGTGAAGTGCGGTTGCTGGCACCAGCGCTGAGCGCGGCCGCCGATCGCAAGATCGTAATGCTGCAGCCGCCGCACGCACCTCAGGCATTGGCTCTGGCCGCGATGGGCATCGAGCCGTCGCAGGTGCTGTGGCTGCGCGCCACGCGCACGGCGGACATGCTATGGGCGGCTGAGCAGGTGTTGAAAAGCGGCAGCTGCGGCGCGTTGCTGTTCTGGCAGACGCAGATCCGGAACGAAAGCCTTCGGCGCTTGTGTCTGGCCGCGCAGGCCGGCGAGACCTTGTTCTTCATGATGCGGCCGCTGGCCGCTGCCCAGGATCCGTCGCCAGCGCCGCTGCGCCTGGCACTGCGCCCGCGCGCTGGCGGACTCGAGGTCGACTTCGTCAAGCGGCGCGGGCCACAGCGCAACGAGCCGCTATTCCTGCCGATGACAGTTGGCCCAGCCCGACATCAGCCTCAAAACCAGCCGCACTTCGCTCCCGCGGCGCCGATCGAAGAGCCGACGTCATTCTCGGTCGCCCATTAGGCCGCGCTTACGGTCGCGCGGCGTCGTTGATCGGCGCGCCGGCCGTCTTCCTCCAGACGCAAAGAAGCCACCTCAAGGGTGGCTTCGTCGTTTCGGCTCGTTTGAAAATCCCTAAACCCATTAAGATTTCTTTAGCGTAGCTTTTGGCGTAACTCTTGCAGAAGCTTAGTTATCGTCATAGGGGAAGGAGCCTCTGCATCATCGGCGTGTTGTGGACGTAATCGTGTCTAGTTTCACAGCCGCATATTGTCGAGCATCTGCAGTGTATTCTCCGGCGTATGATTTGCCAGTAGGTTGAATATTACGACGCCACGACGGATACGGTTAATCCTGTCATTCGATGCCTGGAGGGCAGCTTTATAATACGTTTGCGTGATCCGATCGTGTTGGGAATCATCATCGACTTTTTCATAAAAATGAGTTAGTCGCTCCACAATCTCTATAGGTTGAAATTTCACTCCGTGCATGAAAGCGGAGTCTAATTCAATGATGATTGAAAAGAGGTCAGCTTTCTTCCAAATTCTCGAGCGCTTAGGAAAACCACATTCCTCAATAAAATCTAATACAGAAGTTAAACGTCGCTCAATAATTTCTGCGTCGGGGAACTCATCATTATACCTATCGAGAAGTTCTTCGAAAGAATCATCGCGGTTGAAATAGCCGGACAGCATCGTGCCTACAATGCTAACTAAGAACCTTAAGTCGCCCATTCGCTTATAGTCCGTCGCATTAAATATGTCGTGCGAAATAAAGAATGGATGTGCTGCCATCCGTTCGCAGAAAGACTTTAATGCTCCAGCATAAACCGCATTGTTAATCTCAATATCTAACAACGAATATTTAGTGGCATTCAGACGTTGAAAAACTTCGATGACTTCTTCTTTAGTGATAGCTCCTAAATCCCTGACAGTCACATCATATTGTAGAAAGGCTCTTTTCTCGACTTCATCGAGTAACTTGTAAGCTGGTACTGTAGTCAGTTTTAACTCAGGAGAGTCTTCGAAGTATTGGATCAGAGTGCTCACCCGCTGGAGTCCGTCAACAAGTAACTGAGTACCTTCGCCAGTCTCTAAATTGACCTCGCCTTCTGCAAAATAGATCTCAGGAAAAGGGAAGCCCCGCAAGACGCTATCGAGGAAGTGATTCTTATCCTCGCGCGACCAGACAAGGCGGCGTTGAAATTCCGGTCGTGGAGTCAGCTTCTTCTCTTTGACCATCGTGATTAATTCGCGAACTTTTTTGTTGGTCGGTGAGGTTTTCATTGATTTCTCATAAGTTGCAACTGACTTTGTTTTAATCCGCGAATTTGATAGCGACGTAACTGGTCATGGGAATAGTAGAGCGCGCCTCTGATCTTTCGCATCCCCATTGTTCGCTTAAAAGAAAGACTGCGGAAAACGTCCCACCAGTCATCGCAACGTCTAAGCCTACAATTCTTTGGAAAATGATCAGGACGCAACCAACCATGAATCATATAGTCGCCCAGCTGCCCGGAATCCCATGGCATACGGGGGGTAAGATCAGCATGAGTACTTAGCTCGTCCCAAATCAAACGGAAGAGCGCAGGAGATACTATGGCAATATCAACGTCCGAATCTGCATTAAATAGCCTGAACTGAGGAAGAGTTGTTCGGGTTTCTTTATGAAACTTCTCTAATAATGAAAATCCCAACTTGGCTGAACCTACGATAGACGCGTTTATAGTATCCTTTTCTACACCATACTTTGCAGCCAGTGTGCTGATAACCGTATCAACCTGAAGCTCAGAAAAATGTATAGGAGGGCCTGCAAGGAGTTCGTCAGCAATATCTTCTAAATCTCCGGCCAACAGCCTTTTCTTTAAGTCATCTACAAGCATAAGCTCGTTCTTCACATGTTTTCAAGTAAGCTGCAAAGATGCGCGAGGTAGGCGGAATCGAAGGGACTCTATAACATTAGCAAGTAATTATGGAGCCTGCAAGCAACTAAATGCAAGCTGGATCCCCCGATGCAAGGCATACCTACACGACTCAGGTTTCTGAAGGTGCTGTCCCGGGGCAACAATGATCTACTATCATGCCGACGAACGATCTTCCAAAAATTGGAATGGATCTTCCAAAAAGACAAAAGGGCTACATGCACGAAGCGTGTAACCCTTTGTTTTTATTGCGAATTCTTTGGGGTGGCTGATGGGACTCGAACCCACGACAACAGGAATCACAATCCTGGACTCTACCAACTGAGCTACAGCCACCATTGCTTACTACTTACTGCTTTGTGTCTCTGTGTTGCCGAGACAGAACGAGATTATACGAGCTACTTCGCAAACTGGCAAATTTAAATGTGCGGATGGTTCAGCCAGCCGGCAGGCAGCGGCAAGTCGACCTCGAGCACGTGCGGGTCGATGCCGAGCAGGCTGTTGAACGCGGTCTGCAACGTGGCGGCGCCGGCGGTGGTATAGCCGGTGAGGGTGGCATCGTTCGTCGCATCATCCGGACGCAGCAACGCGCCGGCCGCCAGCAGGCGCGCCAGCTGGCGCGCCACGGCGTCGCCGGTGTCGACCAGCGCGACGCCCGGCGCGCCGTACGCCGCCAGCACGCGCTCGATCGCGCCGCGCACCAGCGGATAGTGGGTGCAGCCCAGCACCAGCGTGTCGGCGCCGTGGTCGATCAGCGGCCAGATGTAGCGCGCCAGCAGGGCGCGCATGGCTTCCGAGTCCAGGTCGCCGGTTTCGATCTGGTCGACCAGGCCGATGCAGGGCTGCAGCAGGAATTCGGCGCCAGTGTCGTGGTGGATCTGGTCGCGCAGGGCCAGGAACTTGGCGCCACGCAGCGTGCGTTCGGTGGCCAGCACGCCGACCTTGCCGCTTTTCGACAGCGCGGCGGCCGGTTTCAGGCCCGGTTCGACGCCGACGATCGGCAGGCCAGGGTGGCGTTCGCGCAGTTCGCGGACGGCAGCCACGGTGGCGGTGTTGCAGGCGACCACCAGGGCTTTGGCGCCTTGTGCCAGCAGATATTGCGCGACGGTGAGCACGCGCTCGATGACGATCGGCTCGGGCTTGTCGCCGTAGGGGGCGAAGCCGGAGTCGGCGAAGTAGAGCAGGTGTTCGTGCGGCAGTTGGGCCTGGATGTGGCGCAGGACCGAGAGGCCGCCGAGGCCGGAGTCGAAGATGCCGACGGGGGCGTCGGGCGAGAGGGGGGATGCGGTCATTGGGCGACCATGCGGAGGGTGGTTGGGCGCGTGGACGGCAGAGCCGTCCACCCTACGCGATGCCGGGGAGGACATCGCACGGTTCGTTCGTCAGGCGGCGTTGACCGGGATGCCTTTGAGCGACTCGATCCTGGCCGACCATTCCTTCGGACCGGTGTTGTGGACCGAGGTGCCGGTCGAATCGACGGCGACGGTCACCGGCATGTCGGTGACGTCGAACTCGTAGATCGCTTCCATGCCCAGGTCCTCGAAGCCGACCACCTTGGCCGACTTGATCGCCTTCGACACCAGGTAGGCCGAGCCGCCGACCGCCATCAGGTAGGCCGACTTGTGCTTCTGGATCGACTCGATCGCCGCCGGGCCGCGCTCGGCCTTGCCGATCATCGAGATCAGGCCGGTCTTCTCCAGCATCATGTCGGTGAACTTGTCCATGCGGGTGGCGGTCGTCGGGCCTGCCGGGCCGACCACTTCCTCGCCCACCGGATCGACCGGGCCGACGTAATAGATCACGCGGTTGGTGAAGTCCACCGGCAGCGATTCGCCGCGCGCCAGCATGTCCTGGATGCGCTTATGGGCTGCGTCGCGGCCGGTCAGCATCTTGCCGTTGAGCAGCAGGGTCTGGCCCGGCGTCCACGACGCGACTTCTTCGCGGGTCAATGTATTCAGGTCGACGCGTTTCGACTTCTCGGTGTCCGGCACCCAGTTGACGTCAGGCCAGGTCGACAGCGCAGGCGGTTCGATGTACGCCGGGCCCGAGCCGTCGAGCACGAAGTGGGCGTGGCGGGTGGCGGCGCAGTTCGGGATCATCGCCACCGGCTTCGAGGCCGCGTGGGTCGGGTACATATTGATCTTCACGTCGAGCACCGTGGTCAGGCCGCCCAGGCCTTGGGCGCCGATGCCGAGTGCGTTGATCTTGTCGCACAGCTCGATGCGCAGTTCTTCCAGTTTGTTCTGCGGGCCGCGCGCTTTCAGTTCGTACATGTCGATGTCGTCCATCAGCGACTCTTTGGCCATCAGCATCGCTTTTTCGGCGGTGCCGCCGATGCCGATGCCGAGCATGCCCGGCGGGCACCAGCCGGCGCCCATCAGCGGCACGGTCTTCATGACCCAGTCGACCAGCGAATCGGATGGATTGAGCATCACGAACTTGGTCTTGTTTTCCGAGCCGCCGCCCTTGGCCGCGACCTTGACGTCGACGGTGTCGCCTTCGACCAGTTCCATGTGCACCACGGCCGGGGTGTTGTCCTTGGTGTTCTTGCGCTCGAAGTGCGGGTCGGCCACGATCGAGGCGCGCAGCTTGTTGTCTTCGAAGTTGTACGCGCGGCGCACGCCTTCATTCACCGCATCGGTGACGCTGCCGGTGAAACCTTCCAGGCGCACGCCCATGCCGATTTTCAGGAACACGTTGACGATGCCGGTGTCCTGGCAGATCGGACGCTTGCCCTCGGCGCACATGCGCGAGTTGGTCAGGATCTGGGCGATCGCGTCCTTGGCAGCCGGGCTCTGCTCGGCCTCGTAGGCGCGCGCCAGGTGCTGGATGTAGTCGGCCGGATGGTAGTAGCTGATGTACTGCAGTGCTGCCGCGACCGATTCGATCAGGTCGTCTTGGGTAATCACGGTTGCCATTGTCGCTCTCGTTCAGGAGTACCAGGGAAAAATCTGGATCTAAAGTCCAGTGTCAGTGCTTGTGCGTATTCATCACGATGCGGTCGGTATAGGCAATCGCCATGGCCGACAGCAGGAAAGCAAAGTGAATCAACGTCTGGAAGAACAGGGTTTTCACGTCATACGAGGACGCGTTGATGAAGGTTTTCAGCAAGTGGATCGACGAGATGCCGATGATCGCCATCGCCAGCTTGGTTTTGAGGACCGACGCGTTGACGTGCGACAGCCACTCCGGCTGGTCCGGATGGCCTTCCAGGTGCATGCGCGAGACAAAAGTCTCGTAGCCGCCGATGATGACCATGATCAAGAGGTTCGAGATCATGACCACGTCGATCAGGCCCAGCACCACCAGCATGATGATGGTTTCGTTCAGGCGGGTAGGGCGCACCGCGCCAGGCACGCTGACGGCGTCGATGATGTGTTTCAGCGCATCGGCATTGCCCATGGCGGCGCCGATCAGGTCGACCAGCTCGACCCAGAAGTGGAACACGTAGACGCACTGCGCCAGGATCAGGCCGAGGTACAGCGGCAGCTGCAGCCAGCGGCTGGCGAAGATCAGATTGTTTAGCGGGGTCAGTTTTTTGACGGGGGTGTTCGGGGGTAGCGCGGACATCGGGAAGAAGACTCCAGGGGAGATGCGTGAAAATTCAGCTCAGCATTTTACACCGGGTTTCGTCCTGCGGTGATGCGTGCTGCGGTGCCGCACGCTGGGCTCTTGCACGCTTTGCAACGGACGGCGGTAGAATCGAATCATGCGCGTTTGAGAGGGCGCGACGACAGAAGTCCATTGGCTGCGGGCTGTATGCACAGCGCCATGGAAGGACTCAGTGTAAGGGGGAAGTAAGCGTGCACCCCTAAGGTATTTGGCAAAACACTACTATGGAGACTAGTATGGCCGAGAACGAGACCACCCAGGACCAGAACCAGGGCCTGCAGGAACACCGCGTGTTCAACCCGCCAGCCGGGTTTGCCGACAAGGCCGCCGTCAGCGGCATGGCCGCCTACGACAAGCTGTGCGCGGAAGCCGCCAGCGACTACGAAGGTTTCTGGGCGCGCCTGGCGCGCGAGAACCTCGACTGGCACAAGCCGTTCACCCAGACGCTCGACGAATCGAACGCGCCATTCTACAAGTGGTTTGGCGATGGCCAGATCAATGCGTCGTACAACTGCCTCGACCGCAACCTGGAAAACGGCAACGCCGACAAGACCGCGATCATCTTCGAGGCCGACGACGGCGCCGTCACCCGCGTCACCTACCGCGAACTGCACGCGCGCGTCGGCAAGTTCGCCAATGCGCTCAAATCGCGCGGCATCAAGAAGGGCGACCGCGTCGTCATCTACATGTCGATGTCGATCGAAGGCGTGACCGCGATGCAGGCCTGCGCCCGCATCGGCGCCACCCACTCGGTGGTGTTCGGCGGCTTCTCGGCCAAGTCGCTGCAGGAACGCATCATCGACGCCGGCGCCGTGGCCGTCATCACCGCTGACGAACAACAGCGCGGCGGCAAGGCGCTGCCGCTGAAAGCCATCGTCGACGAAGCGCTGAACCTGGGCGGCTGCGACACGGTGAAAGACGTGATCGTCTACAAGCGCACCGGCGGCGACATCGCCTTCAAGGAAGGGCGCGACATCTGGCTGCACGACTTCATCGAAGGCCAGAGCGAACAGTGCGAACCGGAATGGGTCGACGCCGAACACCCGCTGTTCATCCTGTATACGTCCGGCTCTACCGGCACCCCGAAAGGCGTGCAGCATTCGACCGGCGGCTACCTGCTGTGGGCAGCGCTGACGATGAAGTGGACCTTCGACCTGAAACCGGAAGACGTCTACTGGTGCACCGCCGACATCGGCTGGATCACCGGCCACACCTACATCGCCTATGGCCCGCTGGCAGTGGGTGGCACGCAAGTCGTGTTCGAAGGCGTGCCGACCTTCCCGCACGCCGGCCGCTTCTGGGAAACAGTGGCCAAGCACAAGGTGTCGATTTTCTACACCGCGCCGACCGCGATCCGCTCGCTGATCAAGGCATCGGACACCGACGAGAAAGTGCATCCGAAGAACTTCGATCTGTCCAGCCTGCGTTTGCTGGGTTCGGTCGGCGAGCCGATCAATCCGGAAGCCTGGATGTGGTACTACAAGAACGTCGGCCAGGAACGCTGCCCGATCGTCGACACCTTCTGGCAGACCGAGACCGGTGGCCACATGATCACCCCGCTGCCGGGCGCGACGCCGATGGTGCCGGGTTCGTGCACGCTGCCGCTGCCGGGCATCATGGCCGCGATCGTCGACGAAGCGGGCGCCGATGTGGCCAACGGCCAGGGCGGCATCCTGGTGGTGAAGCGTCCGTGGCCGTCGATGATTCGCACCATCTGGAACAATCCGGAGCGCTTTCGCACCAGCTACTTCCCGGATGAACTGGGCGGCAAATACTACCTGGCCGGCGACGGCGCGATCCGCAACAAGGACACCGGCTACTTCACCATCACCGGCCGCATCGACGACGTGTTGAACGTCTCGGGTCACCGCATGGGCACGATGGAAATCGAGTCGGCGCTGGTGGCGCATCCGATCGTGGCCGAAGCGGCGGTGGTCGGCAAGCCGGACGACACCACCGGCGAATCGATCTGCGCCTTCGTCGTGCTCAAGCAGGCGCGTCCGACCGGCGAAGACGCCAAGAAGCTGGCGGCCGAGCTGCGCACCTGGGTCGGCAAGGAAATCGGCCCGATCGCCAAGCCGAAAGAGATCCGCTTCGGTGACAACCTGCCGAAGACCCGCTCCGGCAAGATCATGCGCCGCCTGCTGCGCGTGCTGGCCAAGGGCGAAAACATCACGCAGGACGTGTCGACGCTGGAGAATCCGGCGATTCTGGAGCAGCTCAAGGAAAGCGCGTAAGTCTTGTGAGGTGACGCGGCCAAATGGCCGCGCCAACAAAAATGCCCGCTACCTCGTACGAGGCGCGGGCATTTTCTATGAATCATAGGGTTGATGGCGAAGCCGCCAAGCCTACAGCCGCTGCATTTGCTGCTTCGCGTACTCGGCACCGGCCCCAGTCGGCGCCAGCTCCAGATATGTCTTGAACGCCCCCTTCGCCTTGTCGCCCTGATTCGCGCGCGCATACGCGTCACCCAGATTGCGATACGCCACCGCGCGCGACGGATCCATCCTGATCGCATTCTCGAACCAGCGCGCGGCCTCGACAAAGCGCTCCTGTTTATAGAACACGAAGCCAAGATTGTTCGCCGCCAGCGCAAAGTCCGGCCGCAGTTTCAAGGCCTCGGTAAATTGCGCCTCGGCCTGCGCATACTGCTTCTCTTTATATAGCTGCAGTCCCAAATCGTTGGCCCGCTGCGCCGCCTGCCGGTTCGACACCGGCACCGCCGCCGGCGCCTGGATCTTGGTCTCGCCACCCTGCAAGTCCTTCACCACCACGGTAGCGGATGGCGCCGATGCCTGCGCATCGAGCTTGCTGTTGAGCGCAATCGCATCGTTCGACAGCTGCGCCGTCGAGGTATTCAGGAACTCGGTCTCTTCCGGCAGCTCGAACACGAAGTCACCGCCTTCCGACCCCGGCAGGCTGCCGAAGGCCGGCGTCTGGCGCGACACGCTCGACACCGCCGGCGCCACGTAGGCCGCCAGTTCGGTGGCGGTGATCAGGCCATCGCCATTCAGGTCGCCCTTGCCGCCGAGGCCCTGCAGCAAGGTCCAGGTGAACACCGAATGCCCGTTCGGCCCGCCATCGGCGACCAGTTGATCGGTGCCGCCGGCGGTCAGCATCTGCCGTCCCAGCCGGCGCGCATTGTCGCGCAAGAAGGACGCATTGGCGGCGCCGCGCGTCAGGCCCAGGCCGCTGTAGCAGGCGTCCATCACGAACAGCGCGTGCTTGGCCGGCAGGCTTTCCGCGATATTCTGGATCTCGGTCATCGGGATCGCATCGGTGGCCAGGTTATTCGGGTCGGCGTCGAACGGCACGATATAGCCCAGGTCGCGTCCCGAGCTGAGTTTGCGCGTGGCGCCATGGCCGGCGAAGAATACGAACACGCGGTCGTTCGGCTGCAGGCCGCGATGCGCCAGCTGGCCGTGGAAGGCGGCCAGGATGCCTTCGCGCGTGGCTTGCTCGTTCTTGAGCGTGATCACGCGTTCCGGCGCAAAGCCGAACTTGCCCACCAGCGCCTGGCCCACGCCCTCGGCGTCGCGCACGGCATATTCCAGGCGCGGCCACTTCGGATAGGCGTCGATGCCGATCAGGATCGCCCACGAGTTGGCGTAGCCGGTCGCGGCCGCGCGCGGCACCGGCGCCGCGGCTGCCTTGGCGCCATCAGCGACCGTGAAGTGCTCGCCATCCCAGCCGGCGAACTGGTAGCCCTCGGCCGCCAGGCGTTCGAGCACGGCTGGCAGCGCCTTGACGGTGCGCTCGTGGATGTCGTGGAACAGGATGATGCCGCGGCCTTCCTTCTCTACCGTGCGCAATACGCGGTCGGCGATGGAAGAGGGCACCGGGTCGGCCCAGTCGAGCGAGTCGATATTCCACATCATCGACTTCAATTGCGCATTGGCCAGCATCTGCATGCCTTCACGGTTGCGCGCGCCGTAGGGAAAGCGGAACAGCGACGAGCGCTCGGGATCGACCGCCTTGAGCAGCTTGTCAGTATTCAGGATCTCGGCCTTCAGGTTGTCGCCGCTTTGTTTCGATAACTGCGCGTGCGAGAAGCTGTGGTTGGCCAGCACGTAACCGGCATCCTTCAACTTGCGGCTGACCTGGGCGCCGGCGTTCAGCTTAGCTGCGCCTTGGGCGTTGAGCGAGCCCAGGTTGCGGCCAACGTTGAAGAACACGGCCGGCGCGTTGTACTGCTTGAGGATGGCAGCGATCTCTTCGCTGTAGCGGCGGTGCGGGCCGTCGTCGAAGGTCAAGAGCACGGTCTTCTTCGGGAGCGACTTGCCGAAGATTTCCTCGCCTTCGCGGCCGGCCTGCGGTGCCGCGGCCGGTGCATCCGGCTCATTCGGCTCGGGCTTGGCCGGGTAGGGCATGACGATGCCGTAGTCCTTCAGGATGCGTTCGCGCTGGTACAGGGTGCCCAGGTAGGCGACGTAGCTGTCCCATTTCTCGCGCTTGAGCTCGATCGCACGGGTCTCGAAACGGCCGAAGACGGCGCGGATCTCTTTCTCGTAGTTGCGCTCGATCTCCGCCAGTGCGTCCAGGTCTTCCGAGATACGCTTGTGCAGCTTGATCGCCTGAAGCGAGGAATCGTTGGCGACCTGCGCTTGCAGGCTGTGCATCGTTTCGCGGAAGGCCAGGCGGTCGGCGTCGTACAGGCCTTCGCCGGATTCGACGTAGTCGAGCAAGGTGCCGATGGCGTCGAAGCGACGCGGGTTCGTTGACGTAACCAGCGCGGCAAGAGCGGTGTCGACTTTGCCGATGCGTCCCTGGTTTTCATGGAACAGCTGCTGCCCGACCTTGTTGGCCTGATCGCGCTCAGCGGCCGACAGCTTTGATTCTTCGTGGGTCAGTACGATGATCTTGCGGTAGGCGTCGAGCATGGCGCGCAGGTCGGCCGCGATGGCGCTGGCCTCGGCGCCAGGGCCTTGTGCTTGTGGCTGGGCTTGCTCTGTTGCGGGAGACGGCTTGCGGCTGACGATCCAGCTGCCGGTACCGGCGCCTGCAGCGGCGACGGCGAAGATGACGAGGTAGAGTGCTTTTCGCTTCACGTGGTGTCCGGGAGGAAGGGCGTAGATGAGGGGTTTTTAACCGGGCAACGATACCATTTGTGTGGTGGGACTTGGTGTGTGGAAAGCAACGTCTAACCGGCTCTGCGACGAGGCGCAAGCCCGATTCAGTTGACGGTCTTGTACTGCTGGGAATAGTTGCTATAATAGGGGGCTTCGTGGGAGACCCGCGAACACCCATCAGGAGAGATGGATGAGTGGTTTAAGTCGCACGCCTGGAAAGCGTGTATAGGTTCATAGCCTATCGGGGGTTCGAATCCCCCTCTCTCCGCCAAGAACATAGGACGATTAAAGTCGTCTCGGAACCCGTGTTTCTCATTATGAGAGCGCGGGTTTTTCGTTTCTTGTTAATGAGAAAGTCTATTACTTGCTTCACCGCGAAATGAAAAAATCTTCAAGCTTGGTATAAAGCTTTATGTTATAAACTTCGTCCAGCTTTGTCTGTTTAGCTAAGGCGACGAAATTTTTCTCAGCCACTATAATGGTGGAATATGGGGTCGCTGTGGAGAAATTCTCGAAATCTCCTAGATCGTTTGTCTTTAATATCCCAGTTTGCGCTTCCCGGCCTACCGCTAATTTTACCTCAACATTTAGTGTTGGGATGTTTTCGAAAAAATTAATGAATACATCTGATCCAAGTTCCTCCATTTCATAGAATGTATGGCCAAGCCCGACTAGCGATTTAATTATAAGATTTTGATGTTCTAGGAATAAATTTACAGAGTAGGCTCGTTGTCGCAGATCCTTTCCGTAATTCGCGAACAATAGACGTCTGGTTTGGATGCGCTTTACAAGTGATGTTGATTCTTGAAGATAGTTTACATGAGCCTGTCGGCGGACCTGATCATCCTGGTGCCGCATGAAGTCAAGATAGATTTCTTTCGGGTCGGAGTATTTATCAGTTAAAGCGGCCATCGCCGTTAATGATAGCTCGCTTTCGTCAAATGCTCGTATGAAGTTAGGTACGATAACCCAATTGGGTGGCAATGACACTGGCTCATATCCGAACAGCTTTCTTAAAGCATTTTGGATTTCGACCTCCAGTCGAATTCTTCGGCTTCTAAAAACTAATCCTTTGCTGAACTCTGCCTGTGTTTTAGCGAGGTCCAAGCGACTTGTAGAGTCGTTTCGTTTTGATGTTTCGATTATATTTGCACTCGTAAGTGGCACAATTAACTCGCCTCGATTTAAAAGGCTCAAAAGGTGGCGGTGAGTTTCGATCAAGGGCTCGGATGCTTCCTTTCCTGAGTGAGCCTTTGCAAGGTCGATCCATTTGTTTTGATCTAAGAAAAGAATTTCCACTGCTCGACTCGGATATGAAAATTCTTAGTTTCGAAAATTGTTGCGAGTAGGCATCTGATACTTTGGTCCATCGTACTGAACATAATGATGTTGGTGTGATGTCAATTGAGGACAGCCGTTGATGGTGGATGGTCGAGTCCTTGAAACATCAGGTCACACAAGGCGGCACGTGCTCGATGCATTGCCGTTGTACTCCGCGGTGTGATTCCTAGCGAACCATCTAAGCCCGATACTATTGGCCACGTCGGCAGGCCCTCGCCGTTGGGATCACCGTTGTGAATGAAATTGACCCAGTAGCGCTGTACTGGTGGCCAGTCATTTTGCCCCACCTTCGACGGCCGCGCATGATGCACATAATCCATCTCGGTGGTGTGCTCCGGCGGTTTCCCGGAACCGGTAACACCATAGCCGAATTCATAGCGCCATACGCGCGTCCCCGCATCGCGCATGCGATGCGCCAGCCAGCGCGCCGGGCAGCGGAATCACATGTCCGTCATGACCTGCGTCGGCACGCTGCCCAGCAGCGGATCGGCGGCCGGTGCCTTGCCGTCGCGATAGCCGTACAAGGTCATCGCGGCAGCCGCCTTCGCGCCGAACGCCGCCTGCACCATTGCCGGCCCGGTGTCGGGCTTGCGATCGGCCCCCAGCTCCTGCGTATTGCTGCCGATGATGATCGCAATATCGCGCCCGACGCCACCGGTATGGGCGGCAGCGTAGCTATGCGGCAGGACGTAACCGTCCAGGTTGAGTTGTTCCCACGTGAAGCTGGGGTCGACGTCAGGCGATACCGGAAGGTTGAGCGCGGCCGCGTTGATCTGATCCGCCGGCAATGCGCGCAGGGCGGCCAAACCCGCGGCGCCCGATGGCAGCTTGAGCCGGTTCAGCAATTCGTCGCCCATGGCCTCGCTGTGCGCCGCGCTGCGCGGAGCGCCCGGCGCTGCCGATTGCACAATCGCGCGCTGGAACAATCCATTGGCCAGCGGCGAGTAGGTGAGGAACAGCGCGTCCGTAGCGCCTGCCGAACTGCCGCTGATGGTCACGCGCGCCGGATCGCCACCGAAGGCGCCGATATTGGCCTGTACCCATTGAAGCGCAGCGATCTGGTCGAGCAGGCCATAGTTGGCCGACGAGCCATGCGGGTCTTCCTTGCGCAGCGCTTTCAATCCAAAGGAATCCGAAGGCGCCGAGCCGGTACTGTATCTTGACCAACACGATACCTTCGCGATGCAGCGCGTCCTGCTCGAGGCTGCCGGCCGCCCCGGCTGCGTTGGAGCCGCCGTGGATGTACACCAGCACCGGCAAGCGCGCTTTATTGTCGAGCGTTGGCGTGCGGATCGCGACGCTGAGGCAGTCCTCGCTGGCATCCTTGATAAGGGCCCCGTTCCATCCTGCGTCGGCTTGTACGCAGGCGGGCGCCTGCTTGCGGGCGTCCAGCACCCCGGCCCATGGCCTGCGCGGAGCCGGCGGTTTCCAGCGACGCTCTCCGCTCGGTGCGGCAGCGTAGGGGATGCCGTAGAAGATGGTGCTGCCGTCCGGCGTGGCCAGCCCGGCGACTTTACCGTCGGATACCGCAACCTGCTGCGCGATGGCGCTCGGCAGGTGCAACACGAGCAAAATAGCCAGCAGGGTCTTGTAAGAACAAAGCGCCATTCTTCAGTCTCCCAAGTTTTTCTCAAGTAACGTCTACGACGATTTTGCCCTAGAGTTTGACATTCAAATCATTGATCAAGAAATTTTCCAGAGGGGTTAATGAATACTTCTTGGTGTATGCTGCGGCCACTCGACCAAACACTCGAAAGAACAAAATGAAACGACTGCTTTCCTATTCCATCCTCGGCCTGGCACTCACCCTGGCAGTAGCCGGCTGTAAACGCGCAGAGCAGCCGCGTCCGGCCGCAACGGCCAACGTCGTGGCGTTCCAGAAGATCGATACCGTCCCCGGCACTGGCAAGGAAGCGATTGCAGGTTCCACCGCTGTCGTCCATTACACCGGCTGGCTGTTCGACCCGACGGCGCCGTCGCAGCACGGCGCCCAGTTCGATTCGTCGAAGGGCGGCCAGCCGTTCAGCTTCCCGCTTGGCGGCGGGCAGGTGATCAAGGGCTGGGATGAAGGCGTGCAGGGGATGAAGGTCGGCGGCAAGCGCACCCTGATCCTGCCTCCGGAGATGGGCTACGGCGCCGGCGGCGCAGGTCCGATCCCGCCAAACGCCAATCTGATCTTCGAAGTCGAATTGCTCGACGTTCGATAAACAAGTAACGCTCTTCGCGCGACTGCCTACAGGGTAGTCGCATCGCAGCAGTGATCGACGGAGCATCAATTCGTTCTGGCGACACCGGATTTGACTCCACCGCTTCATGCTCACCAGAACTACTTGCCATACAGTAACCTGTTGTATTGAGGTTGTTGCAATGTATTTACTGCTGAGATATCGAATACATCCGGTTAGATTCTGATAGAATCTTTCCAGTTGTCATTTGATTACTCTGCCTCAACCCGCAGACAGAAATCTCCAGCTCGACCGAAAGTGCTTCGTCGATCTGACGCCGGCCCAGAAAACCGCTGGCAATGTCGTACCAACATTCCGGATCCACTTTCTCTACTTACTGGAGCTTGCGCCTCATGCGTATCAAGTCTGTCCTGCTGTGCCTGTCCGCCACTGCCGCCTTCGCAAGCAGCTTCGCCACTGCTACGCCGATCCTGGTCAACGGCAACTTCGAATCGACCACTAACGGCGGTAACAAGCAACTGTCCAACCACGTCACCGACAGAACCGACCGCACCACGCTCACCGGCTGGACCAGCAGCAACGGCAACGACGGCGGCTACAACTTCGTGCTCAACAGCAGCATCGCCAACACCTGGGATTCCGCCATCTGGCTGCGCGACAACGGCAACGGTTACACCAGCTCGCCCGGCGGCGGCAACGTGTTCGCGTCCGACGCCCTGTATTGGCCTGGCGTGCTGTCGCAAACCGTCAATGGCCTGACCATCGGCAAGGCCTACACGCTGACCTTCAACTACGCGATGGCGCAGCAAACGGGCTTCAGCGGCGCCAACAAGGACAATTTCTGGGACGTCGGCTTCGGTAAAGCCACCCAGAGCACCGATTTGCTGAGCCTGGAAGACGGCGGCTTCAGCGGCTGGAAGACGGCCTCCATGACCTTCACCGCGACGGGCGTCAGCGAAGTGCTGTCGTTCCTGGCCAAGGGCACCGCGCCGGGCGCGCCGCCGTTCATGCTGCTGGACGACGTGGCCCTGGCGGCCGACGTGCCGGAACCGGCGACCTGGACCATGCTGCTGGGCGGCCTCGGCCTGCTGGCCTTCCTGGCGCGCCGTCGCATGGGTTCCGCCGTCTAAACCGGACTGCCGCGCTTTCCGTGCATTTTTCGCTCGTCGAGTTCGCCACTGCGGCGCTGCGCCTGTGCATCTGGCTGGCGCTGCTGACGGCGTTGTTCGTCCCGCTCGAACGCTGGTTCGGCCTGCGCCACGCGCAGCCGAACGGCGAGCTGCGCCACAACCTCGCGTATTACTTCCTCAGCAGCCTGGTGCCGATCGTGCTCCTGACCGTGCCGATGGCGCTGCTGGCGACACTGGCCCAGCACTTGGTGCCATCGAGCCTGGTCGAGACGATTGCCAGCTGGCCGCTGGCCGTGCGCCTGGCGCTCGCCTTCCTGGTCGCCGAAACCGGTTTCTACTGGGGCCATCGGCTGAGCCATGAACTGCCGTGGCTGTGGCGCTTCCACTCGCTGCACCACAGCACCGAACGCATGCATTTTCTCGCCAACACGCGCAGCCATCCGGTCGACATGGTCATCACCCGCCTGTTCGGCCTGGTGCCGCTGTACCTGCTGGGATTGGCGAGCCCGAGCGTCGCGGGCAGCGGGGCGCCGGCGGCGCTGCTGGTGCTCGGCACGCTGTGGGGCTTCTTCATCCACGCCAACCTGCGCTGGCGCCTGGGTCCGCTCGAATGGCTGGTGACCACGCCGGCCTTCCACCACTGGCACCACACGCGCCACGACCACATCGACCGCAACTACGCGTCGACGCTGCCTTTCCTCGACCGCCTGTTCGGCAGCCACTATCTGCCAAGCCATTGGCCGGCCGAAGTCGGCACCGATACGCCGCATGCGGACACGTTGACGGGGCAGTTGCTCGACCCGATGCTGCCATCCCGGAAGACGACGCCGACCCGGGCGTGAGCGCGAAGCGCACGGCGCGATCCTTGTTGTTGGGCTAACATCAAGAAATTAGCCATGTCAGACCGAGGTGCTCCGATGCGTATTCACAAGTTGCTGGCAGCAATGGCCGGCGCCGTTTCCTTTGCCATGGCGGCGCCGGACATGACCCAGCCGGCCTCCCAGGTTACCGTGCTGCAAGGCGGCCGCATCATCGACGGCAATGGCGGGGCGCCAATCGACGGCGACATCGTCATCCGTAACGGCCGCATCGACGCGGTGCAGGCCAGGGGTGCGCAGCCGCCGGGCGGCGCCAGGATCGTCGACGTGCGCGGCAAGACCCTGATGCCGGCCCTGATCGCCGGCCACGCCCACCTTGGCATCACGAATGGCGCTACCTCGGGCGCGGCCAACATCACCGAAGCCAACGTCACCCGCCAGTTGCAGAAGTACATGCGCCACGGCATCGGCACGGTGGCCGTGTTCGGCACCGACCACGATTTCATCTTCAGACTGCGCGACGGACAGTGCGCTGGCCAGCTGACCCTGCCGACCATTCTCACCGCCGGCCACGGCTTCGGCGTCAAGAACGGCGCGCCGCCGATCGCGATGGGCATGGACCAGGTGTATCGTCCGACCACGATCGACGCGGTGCGCGACGACTTCAGGAAACTGGTCGCGCTCAAGCCCGACCTGGTCAAGGTCTGGGTCGACGATTTCGGCGACAAGAAGACCAGCAAGATGGATCCGGCGCTGTACCGCGAAGTCATCCGGCAGGCCCACCAGCACGGCCTGAAGGTGGCGGCCCACGTGTATTACCTCGAGGACGCCAAGCGCCTGGCGCGCGACGGCGTCGACCTGTTCGGCCACAGCGTGCGCGACAAGCCGGTCGACGACGAGCTGATTGCGCTGATGAAAAAGAATAACGTCGCCTATATCCCGACGCTCGACCTGGACGAAGCCTTTTTCGTCTATGCCGACAAGCCGGACTGGATGCAGCAGCCTTTCTTCAAGCAGTCGCTCGATGCGGGCGTATGGGAGTGGTTGAACAGCCCGAACTACAAGGTCAAGGAAGTCTCGAAGCAGGACCTGGCCATGGCCAAGTCCAATGCGCTGGCGCTGCACAAGGCGGGCATCAAGGTGGGCCTGGGAACCGATTCCGGCGCCACCATTGCCCGCATTCAGGGCTTTGCCGAGCATCGCGAGCTGGAACTGTTGACGGTCGCCGGCTTCACCCCGATGCAGGCGCTGCAAGCCGGCACCTCGGTCAATGCAACGATCCTGGGCATCGACAAGGAGCGCGGATCGCTGGTAGCGGGCAAGCAGGCCGACATCCTGGTGCTGGATGCCAATCCGCTCGACGACATCCGCAACACGCGCAAGATCCATTCGGTATGGCTGCGCGGGGTGCCGGTGGCGGGGCAGGGCAGTGCCGCAACGGCCGCACCCTGACATGGTGCACGGGGCGCCCGGTCCGGCGTTTTGCCGACCGCCGGGGGCGATGTCGTACAATGCCCCTTCCTTAACTACCAACTTACCCTAATGGAAGTGCTCTTAGACCCGAATATATGGGTCGGCCTGCTTACTCTCGTCGTGCTCGAAATCGTCCTCGGCATCGACAACCTGATCTTCATCGCCATCCTGGCGGACAAACTCCCCCCGCACCAGCGCGAGAAAGCCCGTATCGTCGGTCTGTCGCTCGCCATGGTCATGCGCCTCGGCCTGCTGTCGGTCATCTCCTGGATGGTCACGCTGACGCAACCCCTGTTTTCCATCGCCGCGCTGTCATTCTCCGGCCGCGACCTGATCCTGCTATTGGGCGGTATCTTCCTGCTGTTCAAGGCCACGCTCGAGCTGCATGAACGGGTCGAAGGCAAGTCGCACATCCAGACCGGCAAGCGCGAGTACGCCAGCTTCGCCGCCGTGGTGGCGCAGATCATTGTCCTGGACGCCGTGTTCTCGCTCGACGCCGTGATCACCGCGGTCGGCATGGTCGAGCAGCTGTGGGTCATGATGGCCGCCGTCGTGATCTCGATGAGCGTGATGCTGTTCGCTTCCAAGCCGCTGACGCGCTTCGTCAATGCGCATCCGACGGTGGTGGTGCTGTGCCTGAGCTTCCTCTTGATGATCGGCCTGAGCCTGATCGCGGAAGGCCTCGGCTTCCACATCCCGAAGGGTTATATCTACGCCGCCATCGGTTTCTCGGTCGTGATCGAGGCGCTGAACCAGCTGGCGCGCCGCAACTTCAACAAGAAGGAAGCGCACATTCCGCTGCGCGACCGCACCGCCGACGCCGTGCTGCGCCTGCTGGGCAGCAAGCGCCACAGCGAGCAGAGCGATGAGGCGGAAACGGTGACCGATGCCACCGTTGAGCCGGCCTTCGAGGACGAAGAGCGGAATATGGTCAGCGGCGTGCTGAGCCTGTCGCAGCGCTCGGTGCGCTCGATCATGACCAACCGCTCGGACATTTCCTGGATCAATATCGAGGACAGTGCCGAGCTGATTCGTGAGCAATTGCTGGCCACGCCGCACGGCTTCTTCCCGGTCTGCCGGGGCGAGCTGGACGAGGTGATCGGCATGGCGCGCGCCAAGGACCTGATTGGCGACCTGACCCAACTGGGCGCGATCGACCCGTCCCACATTCGCGCGCCGATCATCATGCCCGAGGGCAGCGGCGTGCTGAAGGTGATGGAGCGCCTCAAGCGCTCGCACGGCCAGCTGGTGCTGATCGCCGACGAGTACGGCACGCTGCAGGGACTGGTGACGCCGATCGACATCCTGGAAGCCATTGCCGGCGAATTCCCGGACGAAGACGAGCAGCCGGTGGTGCAGGAAGACGGCCCGGGACGCTGGCGCGTCGACGGCACGGCCGACCTGCATTATCTGGAGCAGGTGCTCGAGGTGAATGAGCTGGTCAGCGAGAACGATGACTACACGTCGCTGGCCGGCCTGATGCTCGAACGCTTCGGTTCGCTCCCACAGCCGGGCGAGGCGATCGAGCTGCAGGGCTTCCGCTTCGAGGTGGTGCAGGTGCTGGAGCGCCGCATCGCGACCGTGCTCATCACCCGCATCGAGAGCGACGCCGACGAGCCGCCCGCGCAGGCGTAAGCGGCAAGGCGCCGGTGCACGTCATGTGCGCCGGCTTCATCTCACGCTGCGGCGCAATGCCGCAGCGGCAAGATCACACTTCCTTCCACGCATCGTCCAGCATGCGCAGCAACAGTTCGCTGTAATCCCACCCGCAAGCGCGCGCCGCGATGGCGCTCAGGCTGTCCTGGTCGTCGCGGCCCGGACGGCCGGCGCCGGTCATGTTCGGCTTCATGTTGAGGTCGAACAGGCGCAGGACGCCGTCGGCGTCGGCGCGGCAGTCGATGCGCATCGGTGCGCGTGCGACCAGGCGCGCTGCGTGCACGCAGGCGGCGAGCATGGCGCGGATTGCCGGGTCACTCTGTTCCTCGCTCGTCAAGGCGATGCTGTTGCTGGTGACGGCGACGAGCCCGTTGTAGGGCGCCACCCCGTGCGCGTGGTTAAAGCGGCGTACCGGCGGCAGGGGCGATGGCGCCCGCGCCGTGCCGTCCTGGCTGAAGCGCAGCGGCGATGCCTTCCGGCGTATCGGGGAAGACCCAATCCAGTGCCTGGGCAGGATCGGGATCGGACTGCGGCGTCACGATGCGCACATCGGCGCTGCGCAGGGCAACGGCGATATCGGCCCCGCTATCGGAATAGCCGCCCGGCTTCGGATCCTTGCGGATGCCGTTGATGACGGGCGGCGGCATGGCCTGGTAGAGAAGGGCGACAAGCTGGTCGCGTGGGGCCGGACAAATCAGCATGGGGTCATTCATCATGGATTGCATTGCCAGCAACTATAACAGCCGCACAATTGTATGATTTTGTTACCCGGTGCGCGTCGTGCCAGCCCAGCGATTCCCCTGGTGAAAAGCCGGGCTCCGCTCTTACTCACTACGCATCCGGTAACCGGAACTGGACGTTCATCCGGCAACCATCATTTGTCATTATTGAAGCAATTAGCGCCTAAATCCCGCTCTTCTCGCTAATTCGAACTCAGCAGTAGAACGCTATTCTTCTCTCATTACATCAGGACGTCGAAACGTCCGGTTCGTTCAACCAGGGAGAAAACACCGTGTTCGAAGGATTCATTCAACTGAGCGCCACAGGCGTCGCCTTGACGATGGCAGGCTCGTACATCATGAGCGTGTTCGCCAGCGAGCTGTACCTGCACCGCTCGCGCAGCCACCGCGCGATCACCTTCCACCCGCTGCTGTGCCAGCTGTTCCGCATGTGGATCTGGCTGACCACCTACGGCGTTACCGCCAGGACCTGGGTCGCGGTGCATCGCAAGCACCACGCCAAGTGCGACACCGAAGAAGATCCGCACAGCCCGCGCATCCACGGCCTGTGGACCATCCTGTCCAAGGGCACGCTGCTGTACCGCAAGGCCGCGCGCAACGCCGACCTGGTAAAAGCCTACGGCGTCGGCATCAAGGAAGACTGGATGGACCAGCACCTGTACACCAGGCACCGCTTCAAGGGAGCGCTGTTTTTCCTGGCGCTCGAGATGATGGTGTTCGGCGTCGCCAATGGGTTCTGGATCTGGCTGTTCCAGCTGTCGATCCTGCCGTTCTGGGCCTCGGGCTTCATCAACGGTATCTTCCACGTGGTCGGCTACCGCAATTTCCAGACCAAGGAAGACTCGCGCAACTTCTTCCCGATCGGGATCATCTTCGGCGGCGCCGAGCTGCACAACAACCACCACGCCAATCCGGCCTCGGCCAAGCTGTCGATGAAATGGTGGGAGTTCGATGCGGGCTGGCTGGTGATCCGGTCGCTGTCGCTGGTGAAGCTGGTGAAGATCAACCACGTGGACCGGTTGCCGGCGGCGGATCAGCCGCGTGTGCGGCGCCACGTAGCGGGAGCGGCGGGGCAGTAAACGAAGGTCGGGGAGCGGGATGTCGTTTCATTGCTCCCCGATGCGCCGTCATTGCTGCCACTGGCGGCAACGGCGGTTCAGGGGGTGACCGAGCTACCCGCTGTCTGCACCAGCACCGGCGCATCGTCAGCCCGGATATCGTGCTGGCCGGATGTCGCTCCCAGCTTCCTGCCCAGCCTGCGCCACCCGATCACCACCCCCGTCCCACTGAGCAGCAAGCCGCCCAGGCTCAATACGATCAGCACCGCATCCCACAGCGGCCGCCGCTCCAGCAACGGCAACCAGTCCCACGAATGCAGCATCGCGAACAGCCAGCGGCTGGTGCGCTTGCCGCTGTCGAGCTGCCCCAGCACGGCCCCCGTATGCGGATCGACGTGCACCCAGGTCGCATGCGGATCGTCGAACACGAAGCGCAGCACCGGCAGCGGCTTGTCGACGCCGCCCATCATCGTGTGCGCATCGCGCGCGTAGTAATACAGGTCATATTGCGTCAGCCGCTCGATGCGTGCCAGCGGCGCTGCTACCAGGCGCGCGCCTGCATCCTGCAGCGCCGCCGCATCGAGCGTCAGCGCCTGCGCTTGCGCGCTGTCGAATACCGCCGGCTCGCCGCCGGCGCGCTGCGCCAGCACCCGGTTCTCGCCCAGCACCCGCACCCAGCGCAGTTCGCGCACGTCGCCCCCGGCAGCAAGCAGCAGCGCGCCCGGCGCCGCATCGCGATCCGACAACACCAGCGGCCCGCCACGCAGCGCGTCCAGCTGCAGCCTGGGCGCCCCGGTATCGAACACGCGCCACGGATTCATCGACATCAGCCCGCTGAAAATCCAGGTGATCGTCACCAGCGCGAACAGCAGCCCGCTGATGTGATGCCAGCGCATCATCGCCGACGGATACGGCGTGCGCGCCCCGCTGCGATACGGCTTTTTGAAACGCCAGCGCATGACCCCGACCACGGTCCCGCTGAACGCCACCACCACGCCGATGATCGACGACCAGTTGACGATCTCGGTCCAGTAGGGCTGGAAGGCATTGCCGCGGAATGGGTACAGCCAGTGGATCCAGGCGCCGACGTAGTTCCACAGCTGTTCGGTACGCGGTGCATCGCGTACCACTTCGCCGGTGCGGCTGGAAATCCAGAGCAGGGTGTGGGCGTCGTCGAGCATCTGCACCTTGTGCAACGGACGATGCGCGTCCAGTCCACGCGAATGGGTGAACGCATCCTCGTCGACCGTGCCCAGGTAGTTCAGCCTGACGCCGGTCCCCGCGAAAGCGGCGGCGCTGGCCATCGCGTGCGCTTGCCCCGCTCCTTGCAGGCGCACGCCGGTAACGGCATCGACCACCACCACGCCGCAGCCTTTCGGCGGCGGCTTGTGCCCGTCGCCAGCGGCCGCGCGCGGCGGCGTGGCCAGGTACACCGGCCGCCCGCCACTGGCCGCAGCCAGCCGCAATTCGTCCAGCGGCCCGGTGATGCCGGCCCGCGCCAGCGCCTGGCCAGGCGCCAGCAGCGCCGCATCGGCGTTCAGGCGCGGCAGGTGCTGCAGCCGTTCGGCATCAAGCAGCTTCGGATAGCCGACGTACATCATCACCATGCCCGATCCGAACCACATCGCGAACAGCACGCAGAGCGCGATGCCGAGCCAGCGGTGGATCAGAAACAGCCAGCGCTTGAAGTGCGTTTGCATGCGATGCTCTCCGTCAGAAGGCCAGGCGCAGCGAGACGTCCGCCGTGCGCGGTGCGCCCAGGTAGGCCATGGTGCTGGTCACGTTGGCCGCGTACAGGCGGTCGGTCAGGTTGCGCACGCGTCCGACCAGGGTCACGTTGCGGTTCACCTGCCAGCTCAGGCCGAGGTCGACGAAGGTGTAGTCCGGCCAGTACTGGGTGTTGGCCGCATCCGCATACACCTTGCCGACATGACGCACGCCGACGTGTCCCTGCAGCGCCGGCGTGAACGCGTACGACAGCCACACGTTGGCGACGGTCGATGGCGTGTTGTTCGGCGTCTTCCCGGCCAGGGATATGCCGCCCTGGCGGTAGTGCTCGTACTCGGCATCGACGTAGGTGAAGTTGCCTTGCACCGAGAGCTGGCGCGTCGGTTGCAGGCCGAGCGCCAGCTCGACGCCTTGCGCCGACTGCTCGCCGACCAGGATGGTGAGCAGGCTGTTGTCCGGATCCTGGGTCGCGATGTTCTTGCGCGTGATGTGGTACGCCGCCAGCGTCGCCGTGCCCTTGCCCTGCCAGAAGTCGACCTTGGTGCCGACTTCGGCCTGGCGGCCGGTGGTCAGTTCGCTGTTGTTGCGCACGTCCGCGAACGAGGCGGTGGACAGCACGCCCGATGGTGGATCGGCCGCCGTCGCATAGGTGGCATAGACGTTCATGTTCGGCGTCGCGTCCCACACCAGGCCCACGCGGCCGGTGGTCGGCGAGTAGCGGCGCGAGAAGGTGGCCGGATTGGCGGCGGTGATCTCGCGGCGGTTGGTCAGATCGAGTTCGATGCGCTCGTGGCGCAGCGCGGTGACCAGGTTCAGGCTAGGGACCAGGGCGGTGCGGTTCTCGAGGTACAGCGCGGTAGTGGTGACCTTGTTGTCGCGGTCAGGGCGGAAGCCCGGCGTCATGCCCGGCACCTCGAAGAAGCGCTCGGTGACGAAGTCGTACGGGTTGACCGTGCTCACCGTGGCCGCGAGACTGTTCGGAAAGCGCGTCTGCTTGTTGACGCTGTAGTCCAGCCCAAAGGCCCAGTCGCTGCGCCGCCCGCCGATGCGTCCTTTGTACAAGCCGTCGATGCGGTCGCCCACCAGGCGCTGGTCATGGCGCTGGAGCAGGGCGGCGGAGCGGATCACGGCCGTGTTGTCCGGCGTGAAGCGGTAGGTCTCGACGTTGCGGTAGTCGCGCAGCGCGTCGTAGACATACAAGGTGTTGGTGAACTGCAGCGCGTCGCTCGCCTTCCAGCCGGCGATCGAACGCAGCCAGTTGACGCGCTGGTCGTAGACGCCGTCCTGGCTGTTGTAGTTCTTGAAGCGCGTGCCTTCATCCACCTGCAGGCGGCCGGCGACCGGGTTGCGCAGCGGCGTGCCCCAGTAGGGACGGTCGACGTCTTCTTCCTGGTATTCATAGGCCAGCATGTGCGTGAAGCCGTGCCCGAAACCGGAGCGCAATGACGCCGCCAGCTGGGTCGAGCGGCTGTCGGTGCCGTCCGTCGGGTTGCCGCCGTCGCGGTGGTTGACGTCGATGCGGGCGTAGTGGCCGTCGCCCACCTGGCGATTCAGGCCCACCGAGGCTTCCTTCAAATCGTCCGCGCCCAGACGCAGGCGCGCTTCCGAAAAGTCGCGGCGTTCGGCCAGCTTGGTGACGTAGTTGATCGAACCGCCGACCGCACCGGAGCCGAACAGGAAGCTCGATGGACCGCCGATCGCCTCGACCCGGTCGATGATCCAGCTGTCCACCGGCCGCGCCGCGATCGAGTACTGCACGTTGATGCCGTTGAACAGCTGGCTCACCGAGCCGCTGCCGAAGCCGCGGTAGCTGACGCCGATATTGCCCGGCGCGCTGTGCGCGGTCACGCCGGGGATGGCGCGCAGGATTTCCTGGGTGTCGGCCGCGCCGCGCACGTCGATGATGCCGCGGTCGACCACGGTGACGCTGGCCGGCGTCTCGCGCGCGCTCAAACCCAGGCGGCTGCCGGTCTCGGTTGGCGTATCGAGGTTGAGCAGGCCGTTGGCGCGCGGTGCTTCGGCGCTGACTTCGACGGTGGGGATGGCGGTGGCGTCGCTCGTCTGGGCGTGCGCCTGCCAGGTGCCGAAAGCGCAGGCGATGGCGAGCGCGAGCCGGCGCCGCTTTGGGGTAATGCGTATCTTCATGGTGCTTCCTGTGTGCACGGCGCGGCGCCTGTGGAAGGCTGGTCCGGCCGGCAGTGGTCGATGGATTTCCGGCGCCAGGCGTGCATCTGCCGGCGGCAGTGCAGGGCGCTGCGAAATCGTGGAGGAACTCAGGAAAGCGAAGACGGCGGCCCGCGCGACTGCGTGGGCGACCAGGCGAACTGCGGGCTGGGTGCGTGGTAGAACAGGGCCGGATACGGGTCGCGCTCTTGGCCTGGCATCAGCACCGGCGCGAGCTGCGGCGGTGGGGCGAACGAGGCGTGGTGGTGCGAGCAGCACAGGTCGCAGTGCGATATGTCCGGCACCGCCGGTACGCTGTCATGCGCGCCGTCGTCGGCCAGCACCATCACGTGGCGGGTGCCGCTGGCGCTGCAGATCTCGGCCATGTACGACAGGTCGGTCTTTGGCCCATGGTGCGGCATGGCATGCGACAGCGCAGGCGCGAACAGGCCGAACAGGAACGCCAGGAGGACGGTCCAGCCATAAAAGACGCGCGTTGTACGGAGCCTGTGCATGTGAAAATTATAGCGCCGGCGGCAGAGCGGCGCGCACGGGTGGGCAATTTGTCCAACTCGCGCGACGGCGATGCTTGCCACGTCCTGTTGTCGTTGCTACCATGCCGGTTCGATTCCTGCCGGAGACGCTTGTGTAATTTTCTCCCGATGCCGCCGTCCATATGACGGCTTTCTTCGTCTTCCCTGCTTGCAGCGGGAAGCGTTCAGGCATCCATGAGAAAAATACACATGACGAATCCTCTTCTGACGCTGGACGGCGTCGCTTTCATCCTGCCCGACGGCAGGACGCTCTTTTCCGATCTCGACTGGCAATGCGACGCGCGCCGCACGGGCCTGGTCGGGCGCAACGGCGCCGGCAAGTCAGTGCTGGCGCGCCTGCTCGCCGGCGAACTCGCTCCCACCCACGGCCGCTGCAGCCGCGCCGGCACGGTAGCCTACCTGTCGCAGCAGGCCGGCGCCGGCGCCGCGCAGTCGGTGGCCGACCTGGCCGGCATCGGCGCCATCACGCGCGCGCTGGCGCGCATCGAGGCCGGCAGTAGCGACGCGCATGACTTCGACGCGGTCGGCGATCATTGGGACATCGCCACGCGCCTGCAGCAGTCGCTCGAATGGCAAGGCCTGGCCCACGTGACGCTGGCCACCCCGGTGGCCACGCTCAGCGGCGGCGAGGCGATGCGCGTGGCGCTGGCCGGCGCCATGCTATTTGAGCCCGACATCCTGATCCTTGACGAGCCGACCAATCACCTCGACAGCGCGCACCGCCAGTCCCTGATCGCCCAGCTGCGCGCCTGGCCGAAAGGCCTGCTGGTGATCAGCCACGACCGCGAGTTGCTGGGCGAGATGGAGCGCATCGTCGAACTGTCGGCGCACGGCCTGCGCAGCTACGGCGGCGACTACGTCTTCTATGAAGACGCGCGCCGCCACGAGCACGAGACTGCGCAGCAGGCGCTGGCCCACGCGCGCCTCGAACTGAAACGCGACGAACAATCGCGGCGCGAGCAGCGCGAACGCCAGGAACGGCGCCAGGCGCGCGGCAGCCGGATTGGTGCGGACGCCAACCAGGCCGCGATCCTGCTGGGACGCGGCAAGGAGCGCAGCGAAGGCAGCGCCGGACGCCTGCAACGGCAGCACGACGCCGCGCGCAGCGAGGGTCTGGCGCGCGTGCGCGACGCGGCCGGCCAGGCAAGCGAGATTGAAGCGGCGCGCATCCACGTCGCGCCAACTTCGCAATCGGCCCAGCGCCGCGTGGCCGAACTGGACGCGGTGACGCTGCCGTTCGTGCCCGCGCCGCTCGAGTGCATCGACCTGACCGTCAGCGGACGCCAGCGCATCGCCATCCTCGGCCCCAACGGCTGTGGCAAGTCGACCCTGCTCAAGGTGCTGGCCGGACGACTGGCGCCCATGGCCGGCCGCTGCAGCCTGGCGCCGGACGCCGCCTGGCTCGACCAGCAACTGGCCACGCTCGACCCGGCGCGCTCCACGCTGGAACAACTGCTGGCCGTGAACCGCAGCGTGGGCCAGGACATGCTGCGCACCTGGCTGGTGCAGCTGGGACTGGATGCGCGGCTGATTGCGCAGCCGGCCGGGCTGCTGAGCGGCGGCGAGCGTCTGAAAGCGGCGCTGGCCTGCGTCCTGTATGCCGATCCGCCGCCGGCGCTGCTCTTGCTCGACGAGCCGACCAACCACCTCGACCTGGCCTCGCTGGGCGCGCTGGAGGCGATGCTGAACGCCTACGGCGGCGCGCTGGTGCTGGTGTCGCACGACCGCGTGTTCCTGGAGCGGGTCGGGCTGACGCACCGCCTGTCGGCGACCAGCGCCGGCTGGCGCCTGGAGGAATGCTGAACGGTCCGCGAGCCTTGCAGACGGTTGCTATAATCGGGGATTGCGGCCGCAGGCCCGATTCACTTTGCACCCAACTACGCCCGACGACACCATGCTGCGCACTCTTGTCATCTCCCCGAACTGGATCGGCGACGCCGTCATGGCGCAGCCGCTGCTGCGCCGGCTCAAGGAGCGCCATCCCGAGCGTCCGATCGACGTGCTGGCGCCGACCTGGGTCGCTCCGGTGTGGCGCGCAATGGCCGAAGTCGACACGGTGATCGAGTCGCCCTTCAAGCACGGTTCGCTGCAGTGGAAGGAACGCAAGGCGTTCGCGAAAATGCTCAAGGCGCGTGGCTATGCCGACTCCTACGTGCTGCCCAACACCCTGAAGTTCGCCCTGATCCCGTGGCTGGCCGGCATCCCGAAGCGCGTCGGCTATAAAGGCGAAATGCGCTATGGCCTGGTCAACGTGATGCACCACGACGACAAGGCGGCGCCGCGGCCGATGGCGCAGTTCTACCAGGCGCTGGCCGACCAACCGGTGCGCGCTTTGCCCCGTCCCGAACGCCTGCCGGAGCCGAGGATGACGGTGAAGGCGGGCGAAGCGCAAGCCGCGATCGCGCGCCTGCAGCTGCCCGCCGGCGTGTACGTCGCCTTCGCGCCGGGCGCCGAATTCGGCCCGGCCAAGCGCTGGCCCGCATCCTGTTTTGCCGAACTGGCGCAGACCATCCTGGCCAATCGCCCGGATGCGCAGATCCTGCTGCTCGGCTCTCCGAAAGACCGCGCCGTGTGCGACGAGATCACGGCCATCGTACCGCAGGCGCATAATCTTGCCGGCTCGACCTCGCTGTCGGAGGCGATTGCGCTGATCTCGGAGTGTGCCGCGGTAGTCACCAATGACTCGGGCCTGATGCACATCGGCGCGGCGCTCGGCCGCCCGATCGTGGCGATCTACGGCCCCACCGATCCGCGCCACACGCCGCCCTTGTCGCAACTGGCGCAGATCCTGTGGCTGCACATCGAATGCTCGCCGTGCCAGCAGCGCGAGTGCCCGCTGGGGCACCAGAACTGCATGAAGCAGATCCTGCCGGCGGCCGTATGGCAGCCCTTGCAACCCATGCTGGCCGCCGCGGCCGCCGTCGATGGCAATGCGCGCGCGGCCGCCCGAACGATTTACTGAAGAGGACATCCCATGATTCTGGTCACAGGCGCAGCAGGCTTCATCGGCGCGAACCTGGTGCACGCCCTGTCGGCGCGCCAGCCGTTTTCCGTGTTCGCGGTCGACAATATGTCGCGTCCCGAAAAATTCCACAACATCGTCGACGCCGAAATCGCCGACTACGCGGACAAGGAAGACTTCCTGGTGCGCCTGAAGGCCGGCGAATTCGACAACAAGTTCAGCGCCGTGCTGCACCAGGGCGCCTGCTCCAACACGATGGAGATGGACGGCCGCTACATGATGAAGAATAACTACGACTACACGGTCGCGTTGTTCGAGTTCTGCCAGCGCCAGGGCATCCCCTTCATCTACGCTTCGTCGGCCGCCGTGTACGGCGCCGGCACCACCTTCCGCGAAGAGCGTCCGCTGGAGCGTCCGCTGAACGTGTACGGCTATTCCAAATTCCTGTTCGACCAGTACCTGCGCCGCTACTGGCAAGCCAAGGGCAAGGATGCCGGCAGCCAGGTGGTCGGCCTGCGCTACTTCAACGTGTATGGTCCGCTGGAAGGGCACAAGGGCACCATGGCCTCGGTCCCGTTCCACCAGTTCAACCAGTTCCAGAAGGACGGCAAGGTCAAGCTGTTCGGCGCCAACGACGGCTTTGAGGCCGGCGCCCAGATGCGCGACTTCATCTATGTCGAAGACGTGGTCAAGGTCAACCTGTTCTTCCTGGACCACCCGGAGAGAAGCGGCATCTTCAACCTCGGCACCGGCCGCGCGCAGCCGTTCAACGACCTGGCGGTGGCCACCGTGAATGCGCTGGCCAACGAAGGCAATGCGCCGCTGTCGCTGCAGCAGATCCTGGACCAGGGCCTGCTCGAGTACCTGCCGTTCCCGGACAAATTGAAGGGCAAGTACCAGAGCTTCACCCAGGCCGACATCTCGGCGCTGCGCGCGGCCGGCTACGACGCGCCGTTCACCGACGTGGCGACCGGCGTGGCCAAGTACATGGACTGGCTGCGCGCACAGCCGGCGCGCTGAGCACGCAGTGAGCACCCGCAGGTCCGGTGGGCCAGGCGGCCCGCCGGACCTGCCGTTTACCTTGGATAAGCGATGCCGAGCGCCATTTCGGCGGCGACCTGCGCCTTGTTTTCCGGGCTTTCGCTGAAGTCCAGCAGCAGGCGTTCGACGGTCAGGCCGTTGACCAGGGCCTGGGTCCAGTAGGCGGCTCCTCCCTCATCCGGTGCGCGGTGCAGCACGTTGCGATAGATCGCCTGGATGATCTGGGCGTGGGTCGGCGCGGCGCCGTACAGGCTGGTAAACTCACCCGACTTCACGAATGCGCGCGCCATCGCCTCGGCGTCGACGCCGCCATCCATCGCCCCAATCCAGTATTTCAGGCCGCCGGCGTCCGGCTGGCGGTTGAAGGCGGCGCGGTACAGCCGGTAGGCCTGGCCGGCATTGCCATCGACATCGAAAGCCAGCGTCACGTCGGTGAAGTCGATGCGCAGCGGTGCGCGCACCGTCTGCGTGCCGTCCAGGCCGGTACGGTCGACGATCGTCAGCACGCCGCCCTGGCGGCTGAGCGTATAGTTCGCAAGCGGCCCACGCAGGACGGCGCCGTCCACCAGCACCGTGGCAGGGATGCCCGGATCGCTCTCGTAGAGGCCATTGATGCCGAAGCGCGGCACCAGCAGGTAGGCGCCGGGCTGGAAATGGCTCAGCGTGAAGCGGCCGTCGGCACTGAGTTCCTTGCGCTCGTCGCGCAGTTCGTCCACCCCTTCGAAACCGATGTCAGTGACCGTCCAGCCGCTATCGGCGGTGGTGTAGCCGCTGTGCGTGACGTCGGCCACGATGCGCAGGCGCAGGACACGCCCGGCATATTCTGCCAGCGGGATCGACACCACGCCGCTGACCTGGGTGCTGGTGCCACGGCCGGCCTCAATGTAGACGTCCTTCCAGCTGGCGCCATCGTCCGCCGTGACCTGAACCCGGAATGTCTGAGTTGCGGTCGCCAGCAGCGAAGTGCGGCGCACGAGTACCCGGGCGCCGGCATTGGCCGCCACCAGCTTCTTGTCGAGCGTGGCGGCTTGCAGGCCCCAGTCGTCCAGGGCGGCGCGCAAGCGCAGCCGTCCGGCATCCAGGATGGCGTGCTTGCCGCCGTTCGCCGTGGTCCAGGTTTCTGCCACCATGGGCGCCGCGTTGCTGGCGCCAAGCTGCACGCGGCGGTACGTGCTCAAACTGTATCCGCTGGCGTTCGGCGCCGCACCGATGCTGGCAGCGTACGGCTGGCCCGCCGCGACCTGCGCCGGCGCGCTGGCCACCGGCTGGAAGCTGCCGGGCGTGGCGACCGCCGGGTCGAACACGGTCACGTCGTAGTCGAAACTTCTCTCCCTTCCCTGCACCATCACACCGGAGACACTGATGTGGTAGCGCAGGTCGGCCGCGGGGCGGGTGTGCGAGCTGGCGGTGTCGATGTCGGGCATTTGCCAGACCAGCGTGTTTTCGCCGTAATGATTGTTGATGGTTTCGAGCCGCACCGTCAGCGGCTTGCCATCGCGCGTGGCGCTGACGCGCGCCTGCGTGAAATCGGCGCCCGGATACGACACCGACCAGCGGGCAAATACTGTTGCGTACGGAACGAAGCCAGTGGTCGGCCACGCCACGAAGCCATCGCGCACCTGTACCCTCGGGCTTGCATAGTCGACGTCGGTCACCCACAAGGCATTCGCCCGCCATAGCTGTTTGCCGTCGACCTGACCGTCAGGGACATCGCCGGTGCCGATGCTGCGCGTGTTCGGTTGCAGGAGCCAGCGACGGTGGCCCACGGCGGCGTTGTTGTCGCCGTCGTCTCGCATGTAGCCATCGATCGCCGACGGCCCCGCGCTACCCAGCGCCAGGTTGGAATTGACCGCCGCTTCGGCGCCGATCGGCGTATAGAATTTCCAGTCGGCGGTTGGATAGTGCGACAGCGTCCCGGCAGCGCTCATCATCAGCGCTGCCTGCTGCGCCTTGGCGCTGGTTTCCAGCGACAGCGTGACTGCCGCCGGCACCCCCGCCATCGCGCGGTACCAGTTCGCCCGCTGCAGCGTGGCGGCCTTGAAGGCGGCGCCTGTGTCGCCGGGCGCACCGGTGGCATGGCTGCCGGTCCATGCCATCGCCGGCGTGGCTTGCTGGTAAATGCGGTTGAAGAACAGCCGGACCGATTCCCGGCTTCCGGTGTCGACCACGGACGCTGCGTCGCCGATCGCGCGCGCCGACTGGCGCTGCTCATATCCGGTGTCCGGTTGGCGTGCGGCCCCTGCGCGCGCCATGTCGTTGGTGATCGGCGTGCCCAGCATTGCCTGCGGGCTGGCTGTCGCCGACGTCGACGCGCCGGATGCGGCCATCGAGCCGGTCTGTGGTGATGGCGTATCTGACTGGCCGCCGCAGGCGGTGAGAAGGACAAGTACGGATGCTGCAAGAGACGATCTTTTCATTCATGGTCCGGACAAGATGGGGACCAAAAATTATGCTCTATGGTAACAAAATTGCATAGATGAAATTTCATGCAACGATCATGAAATTTCGGCATCAGGCAGGCGATCGCCTCGATACACCGCGTTTACACACCGGGTCCGGCTTTATACCAACTTTTTACGTCCGAATCGCTAACCTGCTCGTGCTCCATGCGGCGTCCGTGTACCGCATGGTCTCAATAACAACCACGAGCAGGGAAACATGAAAGCACCGATTCAAGCGCGCCTGGCCGTCATGGCCGCCGCCATCGCCATCGCGGGCGCCGCCAACGCCCAGATCAATGCCGAAGCACAGGCTACCGAGCCGACCGCAGCGCCGGCATCCACCTTCAGCTGGAACGCCACCGTCATCTCCGACTACCGCTACCGCGGCATCTCGCAGACCCGCATGCAGCCTGCATTGCAGGGCGGCGCCGACTACGTCCATGCGGACGGCTGGTACGTGGGCGCATGGGGTTCGACCATCAAGTTCGCCAAGGACGCCGGCGGCGATGGCGAGGTCGAGATCGACGTCTACGGCGGCAAGCGCGGCGAACTCTCGCCCGGCCTGTCTTATGACGTCGGCGTGCTGCGCTACTTCTACCCGGACAACAAGCTGGGCCAGGTCCCGGGCTTCGTCAGCGCCCACACCACCGAAGTCTATGGCCAGCTCGGTTACGGCCCGGCCTATGTCAAGTACTCGCACGCGACCACCAACCTGTTCGGCTTTGTCGACAGCGAGAACAGCGGCTACCTGGACATCGGCGCGAATATCGACGCCGGCAACGGCCTTACCGTGCAGCTGCACGCCGGCCACCAGAAGGTCAGGAACAACGATGCCGCCGACTACACCGACTGGAAGATCGGCGTCAGCCGCCAGTTCGAGTTCGCCACCGTGGCCCTGGCCTACGTCGGCACCAACGCCAGCAAGAGCGCCTACGCCTCGCCGAAGAACGGCAAGTTCACCGGGCGCGATGCGCTGGTGCTGAGCGTCAGCCGCACTTTCTAAACGCCTGCGCCAGAGCCGCGCTTACATCGCCGCATTTACATCTTGTTTACGCGGCATCGCCCCCTTTTTATCCCATCTTTAGGGCGATGCCGCTACGCTCGAATCCACAACAACAACGCTGAAAGCGAACGTCCATGGACTTCATCTTTATCGGCGCGCTCCTCGTGTTCATCCTCTTGACCTGGCTGCTGGTCATGGGTTGCGCACGCCTGGGAGGCAAGCCATGACTCTCTCCTACCTCGTCGGCGGCCTGGCTGCTGGCGCATTACTCGTTTACCTGCTGGTAGCGCTGTTCAAGCCGGAGGATCTGTGATGAGCGAATTCCTCCTCTTGCTGGTCGCCTTCCTGGCCGTGCTGCTGGTACTGAGCTGGCCGCTCGGTGCGCTGATGGCGCGCGTCGCCAGCCGTCCCGCGAATGACAATGGCGCGGGCTTCGGCGCGCGCATGGAGCGCGGCCTGCTGCGCCTGGCCGGTCCCGCCGCCACGGGTGAGCAGGGCTGGAAAGCCTACGCCATCGCGCTGATCGCCTTCAATGCGGTCGGCGCGGTGTTTGTCTATCTGCTGCAGCGGGTACAGGCGTCGCTCCCGCTCAATCCCGAAGGCATGGCCAACGTCAGCCCAGACTCCAGCTTCAACACCGCCATCAGTTTTGTGGCCAACACCAACTGGCAGGGCTACAGCGGCGAACAGACCATGAGCATCCTGACCCAGATGCTGGGCCTGGCCTGCCAGAACTTCTTCTCGGCCGCCACCGGCATCGCCGTGGTGTTCGCGCTGATCCGCGGTTTCGCGGCAAAGTCGAGCAGCTCGATCGGCAATTTCTGGGTCGACGTCACGCGTTCGACCCTGTACGTGCTGCTGCCGCTGTCGGTGGTGTTCGCCGTGTTCCTGTCCGCGCAGGGCGTGGTGCAGAACTTCTCCAGCCACGTCGACGCCAGGCTGCTCGAACCGGTCACGTACCCGGTGCCGGGCGCCGACGGCGCACCTGCCACCGAAGCGCGTGCCGAGACCCAGACCATCCCAATGGGCCCTGTCGCTTCGCAGGAAGCGATCAAGATGCTGGGCACCAACGGCGGCGGCTACTTCAACGCCAACTCGGCGCACCCGTTCGAGAACCCGAACGCGTGGACCAACTTCGCGCAGATGATCGCGATCTTCCTGATCCCCGCCGCGCTGTGCTTCGCGTTCGGGCGCATGGTGGGCGACATCCGCCAGGGCTGGACAGTCCTGGGGACGATGACGCTGCTGTTCGTGATCGCAGCATGCGCGGCCTATGCTGCCGAGCAGCAGCCCAATCCGTTGCTGACCCAGCTGGGCGTCGACGCCGGCGCCAGCCACCTGCAATCGGGCGGCAATATGGAAGGCAAGGAAACCCGCTTCGGCATCGCCGCTTCGACCCTGTTCGCGGTGATCACCACGGCTGCCTCGTGCGGCGCGGTCAACGCCATGCACGATTCCTTCATGCCGCTGGGCGGCATGGTGCCGATGGTGCTGATGCAGTTCGGTGAAGTGATCTTCGGCGGCGTCGGCTCGGGCCTGTACGGCATGCTGGTGTTCGCGATCCTGGCGGTGTTCATCGCCGGCCTGATGATCGGCCGCACGCCGGAATACCTGGGCAAGAAGATCCAAGCCTACGAGATGAAGATGGCGGCGCTGGTGATCCTGGTGACGCCGTGCCTGGTGCTGCTCGGTACCGCGCTCGCGGTGACGTCAAGCAGCGGCACGGTGGGCGTGGCCAATCCGGGTGCGCACGGCTTCTCCGAAATCCTGTACGCGGTCACCTCGGCGGCCAACAACAACGGCAGCGCCTTCGCGGGACTGTCGGCCAATACCCCGTTCTACAACGCGCTGCTTGGCCTGGCCATGTGGTTCGGCCGCTTCGCCGTGATCGTGCCGGTGCTGGCGATCGCCGGCTCGCTGGCATCGCGTCAACGCCTCCCTGTGACTTCCGGCACGCTGCCGACGCACGGCCCGATGTTCATCGGCATGCTGGCCGCCGTCGTCGTGCTGGTCGGTGTGCTCAACTACGTCCCGGCCCTGGCCCTTGGCCCGGTGGTCGAACACCTCCAGCTGTTCGGAGAATAAATATGGATCAATCGATTCCGCAAGTACAACCTCAAGCCCAGGCTGAAGGCCAGGACGCACGCCGCACGCTGACCCTGTTCGATACCAGCCTGCTCGGCCCGGCCGTCGTCGACGCCTTCCGCAAGCTCGATCCGCGCACCCAGGTGCGCAGTCCGGTGATGTTCGTCGTCTACATCGGCAGCATCCTGACCACGCTGCTGTACGTCCAGGCCCTGATGGGGAACGGCGAAGCACCGGCGGGCTTCATCCTGGCCACCGCCGTCTGGCTGTGGTTCACGGTCCTGTTCGCGAACTTCGCCGAAGCGCTGGCCGAAGGCCGCAGCAAGGCGCAAGCGGCCTCGCTGCGCAACCTGCGCCAGACCGTGATGGCCAAGAAGCTCGACGCGCCGGGCCACGGCGCGGCCTGGCACAACACCGCCTCGACCGACCTGCGCAAGGGCATGTTCTTCCTGGTCGAAGCGGGCGACGTGATTCCGGTCGACGGTGAAGTCATCGACGGCGTGGCCTCGGTCGACGAGAGCGCCATCACCGGCGAATCGGCGCCGGTGATCCGCGAGTCGGGCGGCGACTTCTGCGCCGTCACCGGCGGCACCCGCATCCTGTCGGACTGGCTGGTGGTGCGCGTCAGCGCCAATCCGGGCGAAACCTTCCTCGACCGCATGATCGGCATGGTCGAAGGCGCGGCGCGTAAAAAAACGCCGAACGAGATCGCGCTGACCATCCTGCTGGTGGCATTGACCATCGTGTTCCTGGTGGTGACCGTGACCCTGCTGCCATTTTCGCTGTTCGCGGTGCAGGCGGCCGGCAGCGGTTCGCCCGTAACCATCACCGCGCTGGTGGCATTGCTGGTGTGCCTGATCCCGACCACCATCGGCGGCCTGCTGTCGGCCATCGGGGTGGCCGGCATGAGCCGCATGATGGGCGCGAACGTGATCGCTACTTCGGGCCGCGCGGTGGAAGCGGCCGGCGACGTCGACGTGCTGTTGCTGGACAAGACCGGCACCATCACCTTCGGCAACCGCCAGGCGGCAGCCTTCCTGCCGGCGCCGGGCGTGCGCGAAGACGAACTGGCCGACGTGGCGCAACTGGCGTCGCTGGCCGATGAAACGCCGGAAGGGCGCAGCATCGTGGTGCTGGCCAAGAAGCGTTTCAATATCCGCGAGCGCGCCATGGAGCCGCTGGGCGCCGTGTTCGTGCCGTTCACCGCGCAGACCCGCATGAGCGGCGTCGATCTGGGAGCGCGCCAGCTGCGCAAGGGCGCCGCCAGCGCGATCCGCAAACACGTCGAATCGCTCGGCCAGCCATGGCCACTGGACGTCGAGCGCAGCGTCGACGACGCCTCGCGCCGCGGCAGCACGCCGCTGGTGGTGGCGGACGGTGCGCGCGTGATGGGCGTGGTGGAACTCAAGGACGTCGTTAAAGGCGGCATCCGCGAACGCTTCGCCGAGCTGCGACGCATGGGTGTCAAGACCGTGATGGTCACCGGCGATAATAAACTGACTGCGGCCGCGATTGCGGCGGAAGCCGGCGTCGACGACTTCATCGCCGAAGCCACGCCGGAAGACAAGCTGGCGCTGATTCGCACCTATCAAGCCGAAGGCAAACTGGTGGCGATGACCGGCGACGGCACCAACGACGCGCCGGCGCTGGCCCAGGCCGACGTCGCGGTGGCCATGAATTCGGGCACCCAGGCGGCAAAAGAAGCCGGCAATATGGTCGACCTGGATTCGAATCCGACCAAGCTGCTCGAGATCGTCGAGATCGGCAAGCAGATGCTGATGACGCGCGGCGCGCTGACCACGTTCTCGATCTCGAACGACATCGCCAAGTACTTCGCGATCGTGCCGGCGATGTTCGTGGCCACCTATCCAAGCCTGAAAGCGCTGGACGTGATGAACCTGACCAGTCCCGCGTCGGCGATCATGTCGGCGGTGATCTTCAATGCCCTGATCATCGTGTTCCTGATTCCGCTGGCATTGCGCGGCGTGCGCTATCGGGCGATCGGCGCGGCCTCGCTGCTGCGCCGGAACATGTTCATCTATGGCCTGGGCGGCCTGCTGCTGCCGTTCGCCGGCATCAAGCTGATCGACATGCTGCTGGCCATATTCAATCTGACGTAAGGAAACCATCATGCAAGCGATTCTTCGTCCCGCGATCGTGCTGTTCGCGGTGCTCACCCTGATCTGCGGCGTGCTGTACCCGGTCGCCGTTACCGGTATCGCCCAGGCCGCGTTCCCGGCTGCGGCCAACGGCAGCCTGGTCGAAAAGGACGGCGCGGTGGTGGGCTCAAGCCTGATCGGCCAGCAGTTCACCGCGCCCGGCTACTTCTGGGGCCGTCCTTCAGCCACCGGCCCGATGCCGAACAACGGCAGCGGCTCGGGCGGCTCGAACCAGGGCCCGCTCAATCCGGCGCTGCAGGAGGCCGTGAAAGGCCGCATCGTGGCGCTGCGTGAGGCGGACCCCGGCAACACCGCGCCAGTGCCGGTCGACCTGGTCAGCGCGTCGGGCAGCGGCCTCGATCCCGAGATCAGCCTGGCCGCCGCCCAGTACCAGGCGGCGCGCGTGGCCCGTGCGCGCGGCTTGAGCCAGGAACGCGTGAACGCCCTGGTCGAGCAGCACACGCAGCTGCGCGCGCTGGGTCTGTTCGGCGAACCGCGCGTCAACGTGCTGGCCCTGAACCTGGACCTCGACCAGGAGGCCGAAGTGGCTACGGTTGCCAAAACCGGGCATACTCGCTGAACCATGCCCCAAGAGGATTACCAACAGCGGCGACCCGACCCCGACGCCTTGCTGGCGCAGATGCGCGAGCAGGAGCGGCGCGCCGCGCGCGGCCGGCTGCGCATCTACTTCGGCGCCTCGGCCGGCGTGGGCAAGACCTACGCCATGCTGGAAGAAGCGCACAAGCTCCAGCTTGAAGGCAGGGCGCCGCTGGTCGGCATCATCGAGACCCACGGTCGCACCGAGACCGCCCGTTTGCTAGAAGGTCTCGAGGTACTGCCGCGGCGCCAGGTCGAGCACCGCGGGCGCCGGCTCGAGGAATTCGACCTCGACGCCGCGCTGGCGCGCGCGCCGAGTGTCATCCTGGTCGACGAGCTGGCGCATTCGAATGCGCCAGGCTCGCGTCATCCCAAGCGCTGGCAGGACGTCGAAGAACTGCTCGACGCCGGCATCGACGTGCTCACCACCGTCAACGTCCAGCACCTGGAAAGCCTGAACGACGTGGTCGGCGGCATCGCCGGCATCCGCGTCTCCGAGACCGTTCCCGACGGCGTGTTCGACGCCGCCGACGAAGTTGTGATGGTCGACCTGCCGGCCGACGCCCTGCTGGCGCGCCTGAAAGAGGGCAAGGTGTATCAGCCGCTGCAGGCCGAACGCGCCGCCGGCAACTTCTTCAGGAAGGGCAACCTGATTGCGCTGCGCGAATTGGCGCTGCGCCGCACCGCCGACCGCGTCGAGGGCGACGTGCGCGCCTGGCGCGAACAGCAATCGATCGACGCGATCTGGAAGACCGGCGCCAATCTGCTGGTGTGCGTCGGCCCCGGCCTGGACGCCGAACACGTGGTGCGCAGTGGCGCGCGCATCGCGTCGCAACTGGGCACCGCCTGGCACGCGGTGTACGTCGAGACGCCGCGCCTGGGCCGCCTGCCCGAGCGCGAGCGAGCGCGCGTCAGCGACACGTTGAAACTGGCGCAGGATCTGGGCGCCACCACCGCCGTGCTGGCCGGCGACGACGTCGCCGCCGGCACGCTCGACTACGCGCGCGACCACAACCTGTCGCGCATCGCGCTCGGGCGCGCCCACACGGGATTGCACGCGGCCTGGCGCCGCCGCTTTGCGCCGCGCATCGGGCGCCAGCTGGCGCGCCGCGCACCGGGCGTGGACCTGATCGAGATCGGCCTGCCTGCCGTGCCGCTGCCCGCCACCGAGACCCGCGAGACGAGCAGCAGCACGCCGCCTGCGCCATTATCGGCGCACGCCTGGGCCGCCGGCGCCAGCCTGCTGGCCGCGGCGCTGGCCGCGCCGCTGCAGGGCCGCTTCGACCTGGTCAACATCGCCATGCTGTTCCTGCTGGTGGTGCTGCTGGTGGCGATGCGCCTCGGGCGCGCGCCTTCGGTCACCGCCACCTGCGTCGGCGTGGCCTGTTTCGATTTTCTGTACGTGCCGCCGCGCTTCACGCTGGCGGTGTCCGACTTCCAGTACGTGGTCACCTTCGGCGTGATGCTGGCGGTGGGCCTGATCACCGGCCACCTGACCGCCGGCCTGCGCTTCCAGGCGCGCGTCGCCGCCGAGCGCGAGCGCCGCGTGCGCGCGCTGTACGAGTTCGCGCGCGAATTGTCCGGCGTGCTGGTGGCGTCGCAGGTGTTCGAATCAAGCCGCGCCGTGATCCAGAACGCCTTCGGCGCGCGCGCCACGCTGCTGGTGCCGGATGCGGGCGGCAAGATCGGCATGCCGCCGCTGGACGACGGCGCCCCGGGCGGCGCGCTGCCATCCAACGTCGACCACGGCGTCGCGCAGTGGGCCTACGACCACGCGCAGGCGGCGGGTCTGGGCACCGACACGCTGCCGGCCAGTCCCTTGTTCTACCTGCCGCTGGTGGCGCCGATGCGCACGCGCGGCGTGCTGGCGATCGAGCCGGAAGGCGGCAGCTGGGGCCTGTCGCCCGAGCAGCATCGCCAGCTCGATGCGCTGGCGGCGCTGGCCGCGATCGCGCTCGAACGGGTGCACTACGTCGAGGTGGCGCAGGCGGCGCTGGTGAACATGGAATCCGAACGGCTGCGCAATTCGCTGCTGGCGGCGCTGTCGCACGACCTGCGCACGCCGCTCACGGCGCTGGTCGGCCTGTCCGAATCGCTGCTGCGCGGCGAGGCGCTGCCGGCACGGTCGCACGGACTGGCGCAGGCGCTGCACGACGAGGCGGTGCGCATGGGCCTTCTCGTCGCCAACCTGCTCGACATGGCGCGCATCGAGAGCGGGGAAGTGCGCTTCAACCTGGAGTGGCAGGCGCTGGAAGAAGTGGTCGGTTCGGGGCTGCGCGCCTGCGGCAATGCGCTGCGCCGCCACCGCATCGAGGTGCGCCTGCCGCCGGACCTGCCGCTGGTGCAGTTCGACGCCGTGCTGATCGAGCGCGTGCTGTGCAACCTGGTCGAGAATGCGGCCAAATATACGCCGGATGGCTCGCGCATCGAGATCGCGGCGCGGCAGCGCGGCGACTGGGTCGACGTCACCGTCAGCGACGACGGACCGGGCCTGCGTGCGGGCAGTGAAGAAGCGATTTTTGAAAAATTCACGCGCGGCGAGCGTGAGTCGGCGCTGCCCGGCGTCGGCCTCGGGCTGGCGATCTGCCGCGCCATCGTCGAAGCGCACGGCGGCGAGATCCGCGCCACGACGTCGGCACTTGGCGGAGCGGCGTTCGTGTTCTCGCTGCCGGGCGGAACGCCGCCGAGCGCACCGGAATTGGATACACTGGCCTTGACGCCAACGTTGGAACCGAATCATGAGTGACACCCCCAGCGCCCTGCTGGTCGAAGACGAACCGCAGATCCGCCGCTTCGTGCGCGCCGCCCTGGAGCAGGAGGGCTGGCAGGTGCACGAGTCCAGCAGCATCAACCGCGGCCTGATCGACGCCGGCACGCGCCGCCCCGACCTGATCGTGCTCGACCTCGGCCTGCCCGACGGCGACGGCATCGACTTCATCCAGGACGTGCGCAAGTGGTCGGCGGTGCCGATCATCGTGCTGTCGGCGCGCGTGGCCGAAGGCGAAAAGATCCGCGCGCTCGACGCTGGCGCCGACGACTATCTGACCAAGCCGTTCGGCACCGGCGAACTGCTGGCGCGCGTGCGCGCGACCTTGCGCCGCCAGCGCCAGCCGGCCGCCGGGACCGACGGCGCGATCCGCTTCGGCGACGTGGCGGTGGACTTGCAGGACCGTTCGGTGACGCGCGCCGGCGAGCACGTGCACCTGACGCCGACCGAGTACCGGCTGCTGTCGGTGCTGGTCGGGAACGCGGGGCGGGTGATGACCAATCCGCAGCTGCTGCGCGCGGTGTGGGGGCCGGGGCATGCCGAGAGCGGGCACTACCTGCGCATCTACATGGGCCACCTGCGCCACAAGCTGGAAGCCGATCCGGCGCAGCCGCGGCACTTCCTGACCGAGACCGGCGTCGGCTACCGGCTGTGGCTGGGGTAGGGCTGCGTCAGCCTGCCAGTCCCTGACCGCCCACCGGTTCGGTTTCAAAGCGCTCGCCAAACCCCGCGATCAGCGGCCTGCCTTTGCCGATCGCCGCCTGCACCGAAGGCAGGGCCAGCGATGCCTTGTGGCTGTCCTGGCTATCCCATGCCTCGGTGATCCACAGCGCATCCGCATCGGCCGTGTCCCTGGCGATCACATAGCTCAGGCACCCCGGCATCGCGGCCGTGCCCTCCAGCAGGATGGCGATGAGGGCGTCGCGCTGCCCCGGCTGGGCGCGCATCTTTCCGATCAATCCGTACATGGTCGTTTCCTCCGAGGTTGGATAAACAGTATATGCCGTTCAATCTCCTAGGTATAGATACTCAGGCAACTACCTCGCCACCGTCCACGCACGCTGGGTTAAGATGGCCGTTCCACCCATCCGAGAGACCTTCCCGAGAATTCGATGCGACTTCACACTCTTGCCTTTGCTACTGCCGTACTCACCCTGTCCGGCGCGGCCCACGCCCAGCAACCGGGCGCCGTTTCCGAGACCGCCTTGCGCGCCCATCTGTCGTTCCTGGCCGACGACCTGCTGGAGGGCCGCGGCACCGGCCAGCGCGGCGGCGACCTGACGGTGCGCTACCTCGAAACCCAGGCCGCCCTGATCGGCCTGCAGCAGATTCCGGGCGGCGGCTACCGCCAGAAGGTCGATATCGAAGGCAGCAAGATGGTCGACGGCGGCATGACGTTCACCGCCGGCGGCAAGACCATCAAGCCGGTCGTGGGCAAGGACATCGTGTTCGGCACCAAGAGCGGCAAGGAAGCGATCGCCTTCGACGCGCCGCTGGTATTCGTCGGCTACGGCGTGACCGCGCCGGAAGAAGGCTGGGACGACTACAAGGGCCTGGACGCCAAGGGCAAGATCCTGGTGATGATGGTCGACGATCCGCAGCCGACCGCGGAAGAACCGAACCGCTTCGCCGGCAAGGCCTACACCTGGTACGGGCGCTGGATCTACAAGTACGAAGAGGCGGTGCGCCGTGGCGCGGCGGGCGTGATGCTGATCCACACCACGCGCTCGGCCTCGTATCCATTCAGCGTGCCGGCCAACGGCTTCTCGCACGAGCGCTTCGGCCTGAAGGGTCCGGGCAATCCGGTCGAGGGCTGGTTCACCGAAGACACCGCGCGCCAGCTGTTCGCGGCCGGCGGTCAGGACCTGGACCAGCTGCGCGCCGCGGCCGAGCGCAAGGATTTTCGACCGGTTGACTTGCGGGTTGCAGCTCATACTGAGCTGCGTTCGAAGATCCGTCCGGTGGAGCAGTTCAACGTGGTCGGCATCGTGCCGGGCACCGATCCCAAATTGAAGCAACAGGCGGTGGTGTATTCCTCGCACTGGGACCACATGGGCATCGACGAGGAAGATGGCGGCGATCAGGGTGACACTAAGCGCGACCGCATCTACAACGGCGCGATCGACAATGCATCGGGCACCGCCGCGCTGCTGGCGATGGCCGCCGAAGCGGTGAAAAAGCCGGCGCGCCGCACCCAGATATTCCTGTGGCCGGCGGCCGAGGAGCAGGGCCTGCTGGGCGCTGCGGCGTACGTGAAAAATCCGATCGTGCCGCTGGCGCAGACCGCAGCCGACCTGAATCTCGACAGCCTGAATTTCGTCGGCCGCACCAGGGACATCGGCGTTGCCGGTTCCGAGCGCAGCAGCCTGTACGAGACCGCCGCCGGCGTCGCCAAGAGCATGGACCTGAAGATCGCGCCGGCCACGCCCGACCTGTCGGGCGCCTACTTCCGCGCCGACCACTTCGCCTTCGCCAAGGCCGGGGTGCCGGCGTTTAACGTCGGCTCGGCGGTGTTCTCGGGCGACGGCCACTTCGAGTTCGAGCATCACCAGCACGACGCCAGCGCCAACATGAAGAGCTTCAAGAACCACTACCACCAGGTGAGCGACGAGTATCGTCCGGAGTGGGACCTGTCGGGGATGGTGCAGCAGGCCCAGTTCACGCTGAACCTGGGCTACGCGGTGGCGAATGCGCCGGCGATGCCGACCTGGAAGAAGGGCGATCCGTTCGGCAGCGTCAAGCGCTGAGTGAAGAGGGAACCAAGGCGGGTTGCGCGAGCGATCCGCCTTCAGCTACCCAGGATCCGCTCCAGCGCCGCCATATCCACCGGCTTGACCAGATGATGATCGAACCCCGCCTCCTGGCTCGCATCCCGGTCCTGCGCCTGCCCGTACCCGGTCACCGCCACCAGTAAGGCATTCGCCGTCTGCGGCAGCGCGCGCAGGCGGCGCGCCAGTTCGTGCCCGTCCATGCCGGGCAACCCGATGTCGAGCAGGCACACCTCGGGCGCGAAGCGCGGCGCGCGTTCCAGGGCGGCGAACGGGTCGTGCTCGACCACCACCTCGTGGCCGGCGCCGCCGATGTACATCGCCATCACCTGTGCCGCGTCGACGTTGTCGTCCACCACCATCACCTTGCGCGCATGGGCCGGCGTGGGCACGGCGGGCGCCGCGTCGGCGCCGTCGATGGCGCTGTCGCTGCGGCGCGCGCTGCGCGGCAGGGTCACGGTGAAGGTGCTGCCCTGGCCCGGGCCGGGGCTGTCGACGGTCACGCTGCCGCCGTGCAGCAGCACCAGGCTGCGCACCAGCGCCAGGCCGATCCCGAGCCCGCCCTGGGCGCGCTCCGGCGTGCGCTCGCCCTGCACGAACATCTCGAAAGCGCGTTCCAGTTCGTCCGGCAGCATGCCGATGCCGTTGTCGGCCACCACGATGCGCACCAGGCCGTCGTCGGCTTCGAGCGCGACCTTGATGGTGCCGCCGCCCGGGGTGAACTTGACCGCATTGTGCAGCAGGTTGCCGACCACCTGCACCAGGCGCTTGCGGTCGCCCATGACGTAGACCGGCGCCGGCATGGCCAGCGTGACGGTGTCGATGCGGTGCCCCTTCTGGCGCGCCGGCTCCTGCGCCTGTTCCAGCGCCTCGGCCACCACGTCGCCGATGTCGATGCGCGCCTTCGACAGCGCCACCAGCCCGCGCGTCACGCGCGAGACGTCCAGCAGGTCGTCCACCAGCCCCGACATGTGGCGCGCCTGGCGCGCGATGATGGCGCTGATCTGGCGCGCGCGCGCGCCGTCCAGGTTGTCCTGGCCGAGCAGCTGGGCGCCGGAGGCGATCGGGGCCAGCGGGTTGCGCAGCTCGTGCGCCAGCATGGCCAGGAATTCGTTCTTGCGCTGGTCGGCCTGGCGCAGCGCTTCTTCGGCGTTGACGCGCTCGGTCACGTCCTGCAGCGTGCCGCGCAGCGCCGTCACATTGCCGTCGGCGTCCTGCACCGCTTCGCAGTGCAGGTCGATCCAGATGCGCTGGTTTTCGGCGCGCAGCACCTGCACCTGCAGCCTTCCGCTGCCGCCGTTGCGTTCAAGTTCGCGGATCAGGCGGTTGGCGCGTTCCCACGATTCCTCGGTCAGCACCGTGCCGCGTTGCTCGCCGAACGGCGGCGGCACGCGGCCGTAGATGTGCGGCACCGATTCCGAAGCGGTGATCGCGCCGCTGGCCAGCACCAGGTGCCAGGTGCCGAAGTGCGCCAGCCGGTGGGCGTCGCGCAGTTCGGTTTCCTTGGCCGCCAGCGCCTGCGCGCGTTCGCCCAGCAGCAGCGAAGCGGCGCCCATGGCGGCGGCGACGTCGTCGATTTCCTTGATGTGCACCAGCTTGAACGGCGGCGCGGTGTCGCCGCGTCCCAGCGCCACCGCCGGCGCCATCAGCGCATGCACCGAGCGCGCCAGGCGCCCGCCGATCTGCCAGGCCAGCCACAGGCCGACCGCGAACAGCAGCGTGACGCCGATCAGCAGCACTGTCAGCTGCTCGAGCAGGGCCTGGTTCAGGATCGCGTTCGGCACCCCGATCGCCACGCCCCAGCCGCCCAGGCGCGAGCGCGAATAAAAGGTGCGTTGCTCAAGGCCTTCCTGGCTGATCGACTCGACGATGCCCTCGGGCGCGCGCAGCGTGGCGTAGTACAGCGGGTCGGTGACGCGGCGTCCGACGAAGCGCTCGGGGCTGATGTTGCGGGCGAAGATCACGCCGGCGCCGTCGAAGATCGAAGCCCGCGCGCCATTCGGCACCGAGCGCGGGGTCAGCATGTCGCTGAAGTAGTCGGGGCGCACGCCGACGCTGAGCACATAGGCCACGCGGCCCTTGACCATGACCGGCACGTCGACGCTGACGGTGGGACGGCGCCGCCCGGCGCTTTCGAACATGTTGGAGACCGCCGGCGCGGCGCTGGAAAACACCTTTTCCAGCTGGTCGGACGGCTCGGTCGGGAGCGCGGTGCCGTAGGGGACAGCGGTGTTGAGCAACTGCTTGCCGGCGCGGTCGCGCAGCACCACGTTCATGTCGCCGCCGGCCAGCGACAAGGCTTCGCGTGCCTGGCGGTGCATGCGCGCGAAGTCGCCCGCTTCCATGGCGTCGAAAGTGGACAGGGTCTGGCCGATCGCCTGCACCTGCAGCAGCTTGCTTTCCACCGTCTGCACCAGCGCGTGCACGGTCTGCATAGTGTTGCGCTCGTATTGGGCGCGGCTCTTCTGGTATTGATAGGCGAGCATCAGCGACGCGCCGATCACGCCCGGCAACAGGGTCGCCATGACCAGCCGCAGCAGGTAGGTGCGCAGAGGTCTTTTGGGCAGAGTCGAAGAAGGGCCAGTCACATTGCTATCCAGAAACTAGGTATTTCCAGATTGTACGTGTATTCAGGTAAGCACACACTCTTCGTGAGCGGGCCACGTGAAGCCGGTACCTTCGCGGACACAGTGGACAACGCTGCCCGACGCGAACCTCACGGCGCCGGCGTGACCGGGCGGGCGCGCGTGAACAAGGTCTTGTAATAAATGGCGGTGCCGCGCCACACGCCGTTGGGCGTGCAGGCGTATTCCGGCAGCTCGCCGACCCGGGTGTAGCCGCTCTTGCGGTACAGCTGCTCGGCGCTGGAACCGACTTCGGTGTCGAGGAACAACAGGCCGCGGCGCAGCGCCAGCGCTTCGATCTCGAGCGCCTGCATCAGCGCGGTGGCCACACCGCGGCGGCGCGCGGTGCAGTGCACCAGCAGCTTTTGCACTTCGGCGCGGTTGCTGCCGTTCGGCTTCTGGCACAGGTCGAGCTGGGCGCAGCCGACCAGCGCGCGCTCGCGCTCGGCCGCCAGCAGCACGCGCCGTCCGGCGTCGACCTCGAGCGCGACCGAATCCCAGTAGGCGTCCAGGCCATCCTGGTCGAGGCCGTTGAGGAAACCCAGCGAATGGCCGTCGGCGACGGCGTCCAGCAGCAGCGTGCCGAGCTGGGGCCGGACTTCGGCGATGGCGCGGGCGTCGAGGCGGCGGATGATCATGAGGGCTCCTGGTTGTACGAGGGTGGATCGGCGCGCCGTATCAAGCGTAAAAGGCGCGATGAATGTCACCAAGTGTCAAGCATGATGTGTGCCAGCAACGTTAAGCCTTTGCTTCTGCGCTGTCGTGTCATTGTCACGTTGCGTCGTTGCCATATTTACCGGTTTAAAGCGGCATATTTAACGTTTCTTAACACTCGTCCATCGAAATTCAGCAGGAAATTCAGTAGTCTGCTTGCTATGCGGCAATGACCCGTGATTGTCACGGGATAGCAGACCGCGCGCTGCAAGGGAAAAATATGGAAACGCCAGCAAGCCACGACAACGAAGTGCTGTCCTTTCGTCTTGGCCGGGAAGAGTACGCGATCAGCATCCTGAAGGTGCAGGAAATCCGCGGCTACGAGCAGCCGACCAGGATGGCCACCGCGCCCGACTACCTGAAGGGCGTGATCAACCTGCGCGGCCACATCGTGCCGATTGTCGACATGCGCATCAAGTTCGGCCTGGGCGAGCCGGTCTACGACGCCTTCACCGTGGTGATCATCCTGAACATCGCCAGCCACGTGATCGGGATGGTGGTCGACAGCGTGTCCGACGTGGTGACCTTGAGCCAGGACCAGATCCGCCCGGCGCCCGAGATGGCAGCCACGCTGGACGGCAACTGCCTGCGCGGCCTGGGCACGATCGGCGAGCGCATGCTGATCCTGCTCGACATCGACCGCCTGATGCAATCCGACGAACTGGGCCTGGTGACAGCGCTGCCCGAAGCGGCCTGATCCGAGACAAACCCACCCACCGCTTCCACGACAAAGGAACTTCGAATGAAACTGGCAAACCTGAACATCGGCAAGCGCCTGGCGCTCGGCTATGGCGTGATCTGCGCCATGCTGGTGCTGATGATCGTCCTGAGCAATGCAATGCTGGGCCGCGTCAACGCCGGCACCGATGAGATCGTCAACCAGCGCATGCCGCGCATCGACATGGCGGTGCGCGTGCAGGACGAAACCAACAGCATCGCCATCGCCCTGCGCAACGTGATGCTCAGCCGCGACGCGGCCGACCGCCGCGCCCAGGTCGACACCATCATGGCTTCGCGCCGCACGATGGACGAGCTGCTGGCGCAGATGAAAGACGCGATCCAGAGCGAAAAGGGACGCGCGCTGCTGGCGCAGATGGAACAGGAAACCGCCACCTACAAGAGCGGCCAGGACAAGCTGCTCGGCCTGGTCCAGGCCGGCGATATGGACGCGGCGCATGCGCTGCTGGTCGGCGACATGCGTCCGCTGCTGCTGCGCCTGAAGGCCGCTACCGGCGAACAGGCCGCGCTGCAGAAAGACATCGCCGCCAGGGCAGCGCAGGAAGCGGGCGCCACCTACCGCAGCACCGCGCTCTTGATGTGGGGTCTGGGTGCGGCAGCGCTGGCGCTGGCCGCGCTGGTGGCGTGGCTGATCACGCGCTCCATCACGCGACCGCTGAACCAGGCGCTGGACGTGGCCAACACTGTCGCCGCCGGCGACCTGACCAGCCGCATCGAGGTCACCACGCGCGATGAGACCGGCCAACTGCTGCAAGCGCTGAAGACCATGAACGCCAGCCTGGCCAACACCGTGGGCACGGTGCGGGTCGGCACCGACACCATCGCGGTGGCAGCGTCGCAGGTGGCGGTCGGCGCCCAGGACCTGTCCTCGCGCACCGAGCAGCAGGCCAGCGCGCTGGAAGAAGCGGCGTCGTCGATGGAAGAACTGACCTCGACCGTGCGCCAGAACGCCGACAACGCGCGCCAGGCCAATGTGCTGGCCGAAGTCGCCTCGAACGTGGCAGCGCGCGGCGGCGACGTGGTCAAGCAGGTGGTGGGCACGATGAACGACATCAATGCTTCCAGTGCGCGCATCAACGACATCATCGGCGTGATCGACGGCATCGCGTTCCAGACCAATATCCTGGCGCTCAATGCCGCGGTCGAAGCGGCGCGGGCCGGCGAGCAGGGCAGGGGCTTTGCCGTGGTGGCGAGCGAAGTGCGCAACCTGGCGCAGCGCTCGGCGGCGGCGGCCAAGGAAATCAAGGGCCTGATCGGCGACTCGACCGGTGCGGTCGAGCAGGGCAGCAAGCTGGTGGCGGAAGCCGGTTCGACGATGGAAGAGATCGTCGACAGCGTGCGCCGCGTGACCGACATCATGGCCGAGATCAGCGCGGCCAGCTCGGAACAGAGCGCCGGCATCGAACAGATCAACCAGGCGGTGACGCAGATGGACCAGGGCACGCAGCAGAACGCGGCGCTGGTGGAAGAAGCGGCGGCCGCGGCGACGGCGATGCGCGAGCAGTCGACCCTGCTGGCGCAGGCGGTGGCGGTGTTCCGCATCGACGGCGCGCAGGCGATGGCGGCGTCGAAGGCGTCGGTGACGCCTGTCGCGGCAGTGGCGCAGACGGGCGCCAAGCCGATGGCGAAGATTGCCGCCGCGGCGCCGCGCGTGACGGCATCGTCGCCGACGCGTACAGCTACCGGGCCGAGGGCGGCATCGAAACCGGCTGCTGCCGGCAGCGTCAGGCCGCAAGTGGATGCAGGAGAGTGGGAAGAGTTCTGAGCTGGCAGTCGCTCTGACTAGAAACGGCAAGCTGCGGCTCGCCGTTTTTTCTGCCGAAGTGCTGTATTTCTGCAATAGAACTGTGCAATTCGTCCAAATATTGCACCAATAAAGATCTTTCGAGCGCCAATTTGCACACATTGTAACGTTCGGTTATCACGACGCCGGTATCATTCTTTCCTTGAGGAAATATGTATTTATCTTGGAGGAAAGAACATGGACATCGCAAAAACCACCGACGACAACGAAGTATTGTCGTTCAAGCTTGGCAAGGAAGAGTACGGCATCAGCATCCTGAAGGTGCAGGAAATCCGCGGCTACGAACAGCCGACCCGCATGGCCAACGCGCCCGAGCACCTGAAAGGCGTGATCAATCTGCGCGGCAGCATCGTGCCGATCGTCGACATGCGCATCAAGTTCGGCCTGGCCGAACCGAAGTATGACAGCTTTACCGTGGTCATTATCCTGAACATCGGTCACCACGTGATCGGCATGGTGGTCGACAGCGTGTCCGACGTCGTGACCCTGAGCCCTGAACAGATCCGCCCGGCGCCGGCGATGGGCCAAGCCGCCGACAGCCAGCACCTGCGCGGCCTGGGCACCATCGGCGAACGCATGCTGATCCTGCTCGACATCGACCGCCTGATGCAGTCCGACGAACTGGGCCTGGTGACGGCATTGCCGCAGGCCGCCTGAAGCAGCACCTGACAGAGAGAGAAAACAATGAATATCGCAAACCTGAAAATCGGCAAGCGCCTGGCGCTCGCCTTCGGCCTGCTCGGCCTGATGTTCGTGCTGCTGATCGCACTGGCCAACAGCATGCTGTCGCGCGTCAACGACAGCAGCGACAAGATCGTCAGCGAGCGCATGCCGATCATCGAGATCACCAACCACCTCGACAACGACATCAGCGCCATCGCCATCGCCCTGCGTAACATAATGCTCAACGAAGAGGCCGCCGACCGCCAGAAGCAGGTCGAGGCGATCGACAAGGCGCGCGCCGGCATCACGAGCAACCTGGCGTCGCTGCGCCAGGCGCTGGCCGGCCACCCGAAAGCGCTCGAGCGGCTGGACGCGATGGACAGCACCGCCGCCGCCTACCTGAGCAGCGGCGCCGAACTGCTGGCGCTGATCAATGCCGGCCAGGCCGAACAGTCGCGCACTTACCTGACCAACGAGTTGCGTCCACGCCTGGCCGGGCTGAGGGCCGCCACCGCCGCCCAGTCGGCGTTGCAGAAGGAACTGAGCAATGCCGATTCAGACGGCGCCACCGCCACCTACCGCAGCGCGGTCTGGATGATGTGCGGCATCGGCGCAGCGGGTCTGTTGCTGGCGGCCGTCGTCGGCTGGTGGATCACGCGTTCGATCACCCGTCCGGTGGCGCGCGCGCTGGAAGTGGCCAATACGGTCGCGGCCGGCGACCTGACCAGCCGCATCGAGGTCACCAGCCGCGACGAGCTGGGCGAACTGCTGCAGGCCCTCAAAAGCATGAACGACAGCCTGGCCGCGACCGTCGGCACGGTGCGCGTCGGCACCGACACCATCGCCGTGGCCGCGGCCCAGGTGGCGGCGGGCAGCCAGGACCTGTCTTCGCGCACCGAGCAGCAGGCCGGTTCGCTGGAAGAGACCGCGTCGTCGATGGAAGAGCTGACCTCGACCGTCAAGCAGAACGCCGACAATGCGCGCCAGGCCAATGTGCTGGCCGAGACCGCCTCGAACGTGGCAGCGCGCGGCGGCGCCGTGATCCAGCAGGTGGTGGGCACGATGACCGAAATCGACGCGTCTTCGAGCCGCATCAACGACATCATCGGCGTCATCGACGGCATCGCCTTCCAGACCAATATCCTGGCGCTGAACGCGGCAGTGGAAGCGGCCCGGGCCGGCGAGCAGGGCCGTGGCTTCGCGGTGGTGGCGAGCGAAGTGCGCAACCTGGCGCAGCGCTCGGCGGCGGCGGCCAAGGAAATCAAGGGCCTGATCGCGGATTCGACCGACAAGGTCGAGGCCGGCAGCAAGCTGGTTGCCGAAGCGGGCACGACGATGCAAGAGATCGTCGAGAGCGTGCGCCGCGTGACCGACATCATGGGCGAGATCAGCGCCGCCAGCCGCGAGCAGACGGCCGGCATCGAGCAGATCAACCAGGCGGTGACGCAGATGGACCAGGGCACGCAGCAGAACGCGGCGCTGGTGGAAGAAGCGGCAGCCGCGTCCGCCTCGATGCAGGAGCAGGCCGGCAAGCTGGCGGCGGCGGTGTCGGTGTTCCGTATCGCGGCCACGCCGGGGCAGCAGCAGCCTGTGCGCGTTCAGCCGAACGTGCAGCAGAAGGTGACGCAGCAGACAGCGCCCCAGGCGCTGGCAGCGGCCAAACCGGCGACACGTCCGGCGCCAGCCAAGGCGCCAGCCAAGGCCGTGAATACCAAGCAGGCAGTGGTCGCCGGCGAATGGGAAGAGTTCTGACCGGCACCCGGTCGACGTGATGTGCGCGCCTTGAAAAGCAGGCGCGCAAACAAAACGGCAAGCCGCGAAGCTTGCCGTTTTTATTTGTCGTTCGACGCCATCCGGACCGGCTGTCAGACAGCCGGCAGGAAAGCGTCTCGAACTTCGTCGATCAGAACGAGTGACGGATACCCAGGTTGTACACCTGTGGATCGGCGCCGAACGCGGTTGCCGGCAGCGCGATGGTGTTCGCTGGCGAGGTCAGCGAGAAGGTGCCCAGGTCGTTGTTGCGCAGCTTGGCGTACGAAGCGTAGATGTTGGTGCGCTTCGACAGGGTGTAGCTGTAAGCCAGGGTCAGGCCGCGACCTTTGGCGCCGGTTTCCAGTTCTTGCTGGTTGTAGTTCAGGAAGAACTTGTTGACGCCCACTTCGTACGACACGCCGGCGTTGGCTTGTTCGTACTTGTTGTTGCCGCCTTCAGGATTGGCAGCCAGGTAGCCGGCGCGCACTTCGAACGGGCCGAACTTGTAGCCGGCGCCAACGCCGTATTCCTTGTCGTCGCCAGCCGCCAGGCGTTCGACCTGGTGGTAACCGGCACCCAGGTAGAAGCCTGCGTTTGCGTATTCCAGCGACACGCCAGCCAGGTCGCCGGTCGGGCCGTCCTGGATGTTGCTTTCGCCGGTCGAGTACGCTGCGCCGACGGTGAAGCCGCTCACTGCATTGCTCTTGTAGTTGACCGAGTTCGACAGGCGACGGGTCAGGCGTGGCTGAGCGCCGGTCGGGGTGTTGAACACCACCAGGCTCGAACCGTAGAAGCCGTGGCCCAGGATGTCCGAAGCGGCAGCGACAGCAGCGATCGGGCTGTATTCACGGCCGACGGTCAGGGTACCGAAGTCGCCTTGCAGGCCGACGACAGCGCGGCGCTGCCACAGGTTCGAATCGGTACCGCCGGTGTCGGCAGCGATCGATGCTTCAATGTTGAACAGAGCTTTCAGGCCATTGCCCAGGTCTTCGGTACCGCGGAAGCCGATGCGGCTTGCCGACTGGGTGCCCGACTGGACGACGGTGCGGCTTTCGGTGCCCGGAGCGTCGTTGTTTTCGACGCCGATCGAGGCATCCAGGGTACCGTAGACGGTGACGCTGGATTGCGCGTGAGCGAACAGTGGCAGGGCCGAAACCAGGGCGACGGCGAGCAGTTTTTGTTTCATGGATGTCTCTCCAATGATTGATTTGTTGAAAGTGCCTATTCATGATGACATGCCAGAGAGACATTTGTCATCGAGGCAAACCATGCGGACACTACGTAAAAGCCGCATTTTCCGGCCTTGAACAGTCTTCCAAAACTCCGTTTTTCCCTACCAAAACCGACAGTTACGTCGCTTTTGCCTGGCGAAACAAAACACTTTATGTCCCTGAAATTTTTGCTGTACATCAACACATTCCGTTGCGGTAACGCCACATTTTAGGTTCTGACATGTGCTGCGATGCGCAAAAAGAGTGCATACGTGGATTTCCATTCCAACACCTTACTGTCACGGTGATGCCGCCAAACATGAGCAAAAGCAACATGTTATGACGCGCAAGATCAGGTGGCTTATGAGGTGTCGACGGATGCCAATGCGCTTTTGCACCGCAATAGTGCAAGAGCGTCGCTGCGATATTTTCTTGACAATGCTATAAAGTTATCGTTGGGTAACGTGCCATGCTCTGCGCGGCCACTTCGACACCCATGCTAGGATCCGGTTTCCCGGCCGCGCGCTATTCAGAAAGGCGGCCGCAACCCTTCGAGGACCACGACGACGTGCAGACCGGAATCACGCAAGCCCCGTTCGGACAGCTGCCTGACGGCACTCCCATCACCTGCTTCACGCTCACCAATGCCCACGGCATGGTGGCCAGGATCATCGACTTTGGCGGCATCGTCACCGAGCTGCACGCGCCCGACCGCGACGGCCAGCTGGCCGACGTGGTGCTCGGCTTCGACGAGCTGGAGCCGTACCGCGGCGACAGCCCGTACTTCGGCGCCCTGATCGGGCGCTACGGCAACCGTATCCGCGAAGGACGCTTCACGCTCGACGGCGAACAATTCCAGCTGCCGGTGAACAATGGCCGCAATCATTTGCACGGCGGGCCGGACGGCTTCGACCGCGTCAAGTGGCAGGCCGAGGTCGACGGCGCCAGCCTGCGCCTGCGCTACCGCAGCGCCGACGGCGAGATGGGCTATCCGGGCAACCTCGACGCCACCGTGGTGTACACGCTGAACGACGACAACGAGCTGGTGGTGCGTTTCCACGCCGTGGCCGACCGCGCCACCCCGGTGAATCTGACCCAGCACAGTTACTTCAACCTGGCCGGCAGTGGCGACGTGCTTGGCCACCTGCTGCAGATCGACGCCGACGCCTTCGTCGCCATCGACGACGGGTCGATCCCGACCGGCGAACTGGCGCCGGTGGCCGGCACAGCGTTCGATTTCCGCACGCCGCAGTCGATCGGTGCGCGCATCAATGAGGACAGCGAGCAATTGCACAATGGCGGCGGTTATGACCACTGTTTCGCGCTCAACAAGCCGCAGGGCAAGACCCTGACCCGCACCGCGCGCGTGGTCGAGCCGCAATCGGGCCGGGTGCTGGAGCTGTGGACCGAAGAACCCGGCGTGCAGTTTTATAGCGGCAATTTCCTCGACGGCACACTGAAAGGCAAGGGCCGCAGCTACGCCCACCGCAGCGGCTTTTGCCTGGAGCCGCAGCACTTCCCCGATTCGCCCAACCAGCCGCAATTCCCGAACGTGATCCTGCGCCCGGGCGAGGAATACCGCACCGAGTCGCGTTTCCGTTTCCTGGTCGAATCGTCGAGCGGAACGTAAGCAGGGCGGTGGAAGCCTTCCTCGACACCCGGCACCAACTGGGCGAATGCGTGCTGTGGTGCGAACGCAGCCGTCGCCTGCTGTGGACCGACATCCCGGCGTCGACCCTGTGGGCCTACGAGCCGGCCAGCGGCCGCGCGCGCAGCTGGGCCATGCCCGAGCGCCTGTGCTCGTTCGCCCTGACCGGCAGCGACGACCGCCTGCTGCTGGGGCTGGCGTCCGGACTGGCGCTGTTCCGCTTCTCGACCGGCAACGTCACGCGCATCTGCGACGTCGAGCCGGACCTGCCGACACGCATCAACGACGGCCGCTGCGACCGCCAGGGGCGCTTCGTGTTCGGCATGCTCACCGAGGGCGACGACCCGCAGGCGCCGGCCGGCGGCTTGTATCGCCTGCACCTGGACCTGACCCTGGAACGCCTGCCGCTGCCGCCGGCGCGCATCGCCAACGGCATCTGCTTCAGCCCCAACGGCCGGCGCATGTACTTCGCCGATTCGACCGAAGGCGCCATCCATTGGTGCGAGTACAACCCCTGCAGCGCCGAGGTCGGCGCCGTGCACGTGCTGGTCGCGGCCGATGCGGCGCCCGGCGCGCCCGACGGCGCCACGGTCGATGCCGAAGGCTGCCTGTGGTCGGCGCGCTGGGGCGCGGGGCGGGTGCTGCGCTTCGCGCCGGACGGGCGCCTGCTGCAGACCTTACTGACCGACGTCCAGCAGCCGACCTGTCCGGCCTTCGGCGGGCCGGACCTGGCGACGCTGTACGTCAGCACCGCGCATGCCGGCCTGGATGAAGCGCAGCGCGCCGCCGCGTCGCTGTCCGGCGCCTTGCTGCGCCAGGCGCTGGAGGTGCGTGGCCTGCCGGAAGCGCGCTTCCTGCACGCTTGACCCTTGCCGATGCGTGCTGCATACGGCCTGTAATGACGCCAAAACAACACTTTTGCCATGAGCGGCAAGCCCGAGCGTATCGGGCGCGGCGCAAGCCCATTGCTGGTTATAATCGCCCGTAATAAGAAAAGTTGGCGGCGGTGCAATACGGACGCGCGGGGAAACGTTCCAGTGTAATAAGCCCGGCCAGCCTTGCGAGAACCAAACCGGGTATCCTGATGAGCAATCTGAGCAGCTTCCTACCGATGGCTGCCGGCGGTCCGACATTGCCGGACCACCCGCACGGCGACGATCTTTCCTGCTTCGCGCCTCACCATCCTGCAACCAATTCTTCCGTACCGGCGTGCGCGCCGTCGCCCGTCCTTGCGCTGGACGGACCCGCGACCTGGCCCGAGGGCGTGCGCGCCATCGCCGACCTGATCCAGGCCTCGCGCTTCCCGATGTTCCTGGCCATCGGCCGCGAGCTGCGCCTGTTCTACAACGACGCCTATTCCGACCTGCTGGGCGACAAGCACCCGGCCGCGCGCGGCGCGCCATACGCCACAGTGCGGCCCGAGCTGTGGGAACGGATGCGGCCCTATTTCGAGCACGTGCTGGACGGCGAAGCGACCCAGCTGCAGCACGCGCTGATGGAATTCGAGCGCAACGGCAAGCGAGAACGGCGCTATTTCTGCGTCTCGCTGTCGCCGGTGCGCCATGACGGCCAGGTGGCCGGCGTGTATTGCGTGCTGACCGAAACCACCTCCGACGTGCTGTCCGAACACCGCCACGCCTTCCACCAGAAGCTGGGCGAGACGCTCGACGGCCTGGACGACGCGGTCCACGTCATGAAGGCCACCAGCGCCATGACCGGCCAGACGCTCGGCGTCGGCCGCGTCGGCTATGGCGAGATCGACGCGGCGGGGCGCACCGTCAGCATCGACCGCGACTGGACCGACGGCGCCATGGCCAGCCTGGCCGGCCTGGCGCAGCCGCTCGACAGCTTCGGTCCGGCGATCGTCGCCAAACTGCGCCAGGGCCGCAGCGTGCGCCTGGACGACGTGATGGCCGATGAGCACGCCGCGCCGTATGCGGCCGGCTACGCCGCCATCGGCGCGCGCGCCGCGGTGATCGTGCCGATCATCGAGGAAGGGCGGCTGGGCGCCGTGTTCTACCTGCACGAACCGGCGGCGCGCCACTGGACCGACCAGGAAGTGGCGATGGCCGAAGACGTGGCGCGCCACACGCGCGAAGTGGTGCGCCGCTCGCGCGTGGAACAACACCTGCGCGACGAAAGCCGGATCCTGGAAGCGGTGCACCGCACCGGCCAGGTGCTGGCCTCGACGCTCGACCTGGACACGCTGTCGCAGGCGATCACCGATGCCGGCACCGAACTGAGCGGAGCGCGCTACGGCGCCTTCTTCTACAACGCCGGCCAGGACGGCGAGCCGATGCGCCTGCACGCGCTGTCGGGCGCCGCGCGCGAGTCCTTCGAGCGCATCGGCCCGCCGCCGCCGGCCGCCCTGTTCCAGCAGGTGATGCGCGGCGAAGCGCCGATCAGGAGCGACGACATCGGCGCCGACGAGCGCTACGCCAGCCTGGTCGCGCACGGCATGCAGCCGGGCCACCTGAGGGTGCGCAGCTTCCTGGCGGTGCCGGTGGTGTCGCACAGCGGCAAGGTGCTGGGCGGACTGTTCTTCGGCCACCCGGACGCCGGCGTGTTCACCGGACGTGCCGAGCGCATCGTGGCCGGCATCGCGGCCCAGGCCGCGGTGGCGATGGACAACGCCCAGCTGTACGAAGTGGCGCAGAAGTCGGCGCGCGAGCGCGACGCGCTGCTGCAGAGCGAACGCCTGGCGCGCGTGCAGGCCGAGCGCCTGAGCCACACCAAGGACGAATTCCTGGCCATGCTGGCGCACGAGCTGCGTAATCCCCTGGCGCCGATCAGCAGCTCGGCCAGCCTCTTGGGCCTGCAGTTCGCGGGCGAGCCGCGCATCGCCCAGACCACCACCATCATCAGCCGCCAGGTCAAGCACATGAGCCGCCTGATCGACGATTTGCTGGACGTCTCGCGCGTGACGCGCGGGCTGGTAAAGCTGAAACTGGCGACGGTCGACTTCCGCGACGTGGTGGGCGGCGCGCTCGACCAGACCCGGCCGCTGGTGCTGGAAAAAGCCCACCACGTGACGGTGCAGCTGCCGGACGTGCCGGTGCTGGTGCGCGGCGACCAGACCCGGCTGGTGCAGAGCGTGGCCAACATCCTGAACAATGCCGCCAAGTACACCCAGAAGGCCGGCACGCTGGCCTTGAAGCTCGAGCAGCACGATGGCCGCATGAGTTTGACGGTGCGCGACAACGGCTCCGGCATGCCGCCGGAACTGGTGCCGAGCGTGTTCGACCTGTTCACCCAGGGCGCGCGCACGCTGGCGCGCTCGCAGGGCGGGCTGGGACTCGGGCTGACCCTGGTCAAGCGCCTGGTCGAGCTGCACGAAGGCGAGGTGCGCGCCCACAGCGACGGCGTCGGCTTCGGCAGCACTTTCACCATGACGCTGCCGTGCGTCGCCGCCACGCCGGACGGGCTGGAAGCGGCGCCGCTGGGCGGCGAAACCGCGCGTGCCGTCCTGCAGCGCAAGCTGCGGGTATTGATCGTGGACGACAACAGCGACGCCGCCGACAGTCTGGCCACGCTGCTGGCAGTGCAGGGCAACGCCACCGCGGTCGAGTACGACGCCCAGTCGGCGCTGCGCCGCGCCCGCGCCGAGCGGCCGGACGTGATGCTGATCGACATCGGCCTGCCCGACGTCGACGGCTACCAGCTGGCGCAGGAACTGCGGGTGCGGCCGGAAACCGCGCATACGACCCTGGTGGCGGTGACCGGCTACGGCCAGGCGCGCGACCGCGAGCGGGCGATCGAATCCGGCTTCGCGCATCACCTGGTCAAGCCGGTCGACATGACGGCGCTGGTGCGCATTCTTGAATCGAGCGCGGCGGCAGCGGCAGTGCAGGGCGATCCGCCGGCGCTGGACGCCGCGGTGCCGGTGCCCGCGCCGGTGGTGGCGGCCACGGTGGCGGTGGCGGCGGCGGCAACCGCGCTGGCGGTGCAGGTCGTGGCCGAAGCGACTGCCACGCCGGGCGAGCCCGAGCAGGCGGCCCCGGCCTGAGGCCATCCCGCCAACGACGGCGGCGCCGGTAGTATCATGGCGTTTCCGTCAATGAAAGGATGAGCATGTCTGAATACGTCATCACCGCTCCTGCCGCGCCGTCGGTGGCCGTGGCCGGTTCCCAGGCCCGCTTCCCGGTGCGCCGCGTGTTCTGCGTCGGCCGCAACTACGCCGCCCACGCGCGCGAGATGGGAAGCGACCCGAACCGCGAACCGCCGTTCTTCTTCACCAAGCCGGCCGACGCCGTCGTGCCCGCCAGCGGCGCGGTGCCGTATCCGCCGGCCACGCAAGACCTGCACCACGAGATCGAACTGGTGGTGGCGCTGGGCGGCGGCGGCGCCAACATCGACCCGGCCCAGGCGCTGGACCTGGTATGGGGCTACGGCGTCGGCATCGACCTGACCCGGCGCGACCTGCAGGCGGTGGCCAAGGACAGCGGCCGGCCGTGGGACATGGCCAAGGGCTTCGATGCCTCGGCGCCGTGCAGCGCGCTGCATCCGGTGAGCGCAGTCGGGCATCCGGCCGAGGCACGCATCTGGCTCGAGGTGAATGGCGAACTCAAGCAGGAGGGCAACCTGAACGAGATGATCTGGCCGGTGGCGGACGTGATCGCGTCCCTGTCGCGGCTGGTGACGCTGGCGCCGGGCGACCTGATTTATTCGGGCACGCCGTCGGGCGTGGCGGCGCTCAAGCCGGGCGACCGCGTGCGCGGTGGCGTGGATGGGGTCGACGTGTTCGAACTGCAGATCGCCTGAAATCCGGCGGCGCAGGCAGCGGTTCTTCAGCCGTCGAGCGCCGCCATCTGTTCCAGCAGCCTGGCGCGCGCGGCGTCGAGCTGGTCGCCATTGGTCTTGGCCGACAAGGCTGCGCGCTCCTTGCGGCCCAGGAAGTAGGCCACCCGCTCCGCATTCGCGCCCGATGGATGCGGCAAGCCATGCAGGATCCGGTCCGGGCGGATCACCCCCTGCGCCGCGAGCCAGTGCAGTCCCTCGCTGACGCTGGCTCCCATCGGGATGTAGAGCGCGTCCGGCAACGCCTGCGCCTCATGCGCAAAGTAGCGCAATACTTCTTCGCGCAGGAACGCCTGCTTGTGCATCGCCGGCGTCCCGCTGTAGTTCTTGCCGTCCACAAATACCGAATGGCGCAGGATCGCGCCGATGTACACCAGCCGGGCATCTTGCGCGAACAGTGAAGAACAGCTGGCGATCCCCAGCCAGCGCTGCACGCCGATCGCATCCAGCAAGGCCACGAAGTTGGGCCGGATCGCGCCGCTGAACGCGCCGGTCTGGCGCGCCGCGCGCAAGGTCTCGTCGACTGACGCCCCCGCCGCCAGCTGGCGCTGCGCTTCGGCCATCGCGATCTTCCACTGCACGAAGCCGGGCGAAATCCCGACCACCACCACCCGCGCCGCCCGGTTCACCGATTCGAACGGCAGGTAGTAGCTGCTGTAGCGCCCGTCGCGCGCCAGCAGGAAGGTGTCCGGAATCTCGGCCGGCGCCGTAACGCGCGCCAGGTCGAGCGTGCGGATGGCGTTCGCATAGCGGTCGAAAAGTATCTCTATGGTGTGCAGGCTCAATAAGACAAACCGATCATTCTGCCAGCTTTTGTGTCGCCTCAACGCGCGCAAAATTTGATACGCTAGTGCTAACGGCCACATCCGTTGCCGGATGCCGCAGGAGGGAGCCATGACAGAGGTCGCACTGATTGCCGTCCACGGCATGGGAGAAACGCCGCCCGACTACGCGGATGGCCTGATGGCCGGGCTGCGCACCCGCCTTGGCGCGCTGGCGCCGCAGGTCGTGATGCGCTCGGTCTACTACCAGGGCATCCTGCACGACAACCAGCGCCTGGTGTGGGAACGCACCGCCGCCACCGGCCAGGTGCGCTACGAGGCGCTGCGCAAGTTCGTGCTGTATGGCCTGGGCGACGCCGCCGGGCTGGAGAACCGCAAGGAAATCCCCGGCTCGGTGTACGAGCAGGCACAGGGAGAAATCGCCACCACGCTACTGTCGGCGCACGCGGCGCGGCCGAACATGCCGGTGGTGTTTGTCGCCCAGTCGCTGGGCTGCCAAGTGCTGTCGAGCTATATCTACGACGCGCAGAAGGCGGCTGCCGGCAAGCCGGTCAGCGCCGGCATCTGGCGCAACATCGAGTCCTGGGCGTCCACTGCGCTGGGGCGCGAACTGACCGCCAGCGAGCGCGTGTTCCTGGCCGGCGGCACCTGCGCCGCGCTGGTCACCACCGGCTGCAACATCCCGATCTTCGTTGCCGCGCACCAGGAAATGCAGATCATCCCGATCGCACCGCCGACCTCGCTGTTCAAGTGGATCAACTACTACGACCCGGACGACATCCTCGGCTGGCCGCTGCAGCCGCTGTCGCGCGGCTACCGCGAACTGGTGGAAGACCGCGCCATCAACGCCTCCGGCGGCGCGGCCGACCTGGTGCTGCGCAGCTGGAATCCGCTGTCGCACAATAATTACTGGGATGATGCGGCCGTGCTCGATACGGTGACGGCCATGCTGCGCCGGCTGGCAACGTAGGGGAGGAATTCCGGCTCGCCGCCCGAGCGGGCGCGGCGGCCCGAGATAAAGCATCAGCAGCCGCTTGGCTTGACGCGTTCGACTTCCAGGCCGAACAGCGGACGCAGGCGGGTGCCGACGATGTTGCCGACGAATGCCATCACCAGCCACAGCCAGCCGTGCAGGCTGCCCGACAGGATGCCGCTGAAGTAGGCGCCGATATTGCAGCCATACGCCAGGCGCGCGCCGTAGCCGAGCAGCAAGCCGCCGACCACCGCCGCGATGACCGAGCGCAGCGGCAGGCGCCATACCGGCGCGTAGCGGCCGGCCAGGGCCGCCGCCGCCATCGCGCCGAGCACGATGCCGATGTCCATCACCGAGGTCACGTCGTGCGAGATCGGCTGGGCCAGGGCAGCGGCGTTGGCCTTGGTCGACCAGTAGGCCCAGCTGGCAGTGTCGATGCCGACCGCGCCGGCCGCTTTCGCGCCCCACAGCGCGAAGGCCGAGGTCACGCCCCACGGACGGCCGGACAGCGCCAGCGTCGCGAAATTCAGCACCACCAGCGCCAGCGCACCGGCCACCAGCGGCCACGGACCGTGCAGCCATGGCGAGCGCTGCGCCGGACGGATCGACGGTACCAGGCGGCCATGGCGGCGCTTCTCGACCACCACGGTGATGGCGGCGATCGCCGCGAACACCAGCCAGTTCAGCAGCAGCGCCGGCATCAGGCCCAGCGCGTTATAGGCGGCGATGGGTTTGAGTTGCGGCAGCGAAGTCCAGAACGGCATGTGCGCGGTGCCGATCAGCGAGCCGACGATGAAGAACGCCAGCGTGATCAGCATGCGCGTGCTGCCGCCACCGACCGTGTACAGGGTGCCGGAGGCGCAACCGCCGCCCAGCTGCATGCCGATGCCGAAGATGAAGGCGCCGACGATCACCGAGGTGCCGGCCGGCTGCACCAGCCCGGTGACCGGCGCGCCGAACAGCGTGCCGCTGGCCAGCACCGGGAAGAACAGGGCGACGCCGACGGCCAGCATCAGCATCTGCGCGCGCAGGCCGTCGCCGCGGCCATCGGCGATGAATACGCGCCAGGCCGAGGTAAAGCCGAACGCAGCGTGGTACAGAGTGAGGCCGAGCAGGGCGCCGACCACGTACAGGGCGGCCTGGCGCGGACCGACGACCTGCGCCAGGTACAGTGCGCCGAGTACGATCAGCAGCGCGGCAACGCCGAGCGGCTTGAGGTTGATGTCGGCGCCGGGGCGATGGGGTAGAGTTGCTGTATTGGACATTGCGATGTGGGACGGAAGAAATGTAGCTCGCTATTTTCTCGCGTTTTACAGATTTCTGCAGACGACGCCGCCAAAAACCGGCATCGCCGGCTTCGGGCAGGAAGTCGAACGCATGCCGGACTACGGCAACGCTGCCGCCCGGGATACGCCAACGCAGCGCTCAGTGCTGCGGTGCCGCCGCGCGCGCCGCATCCTCCTGCCGCATGCGTTCGCGCACCCCGCCACTGATGCCGGTCGTGCCGGGCATTGGCCGGTGCACCGCGCCGCTGGTGGCGGGGGCGGGCGGCGAAGTTTCGTATTGCGCCTTGTGCGCGATGTCGGCCGCCAGGTGCTCGGTGACGTCGGGCGCGATGCGGTGCGACCAGTAGGCGCCGCGCGCCTTCCAGCCGGTCAGCACTTCTTCGCGCGGATAGACGGTGGCGCGCACGATGATGTCGACCACCTTCATCGGATCGTCCATCATCGGCATGCGCGGCTTGTGGCCGCTGTAGTTGGCGGCCTGGTTGAAGAACTCGGTATCGGTGGCCCATGGCAGGATGGTGGTCACGTGGACCTTGTCCAGTTTGGACAGCCGCAATTCTTCGTTGAGCGCGCGCCCCAGGCCCAGGATCGCAGCCTTGGTCGACGCATACGAGGCGTGGTAGGCGAGCGGAATCACGCTCTCAACCGAACCCAGGTTGACCAGGTTGCCGCTGCCCTGCCGGCGGAACTGGCGCAGCGCCACGTGGCTGCCGTAGATCACGCCTTTCAGGTTGACGTCGACGATGCGCGCATGGTCGGCCAGCGGCACGTCTTCGAAGCGGCCGATGGCGCCGACGCCGGCGTTGTTGATCCAGACGTCGATGCGCCCGAAGCGCGCCAGCGTGGCCTGCGCCAGCTGCTCGACCTGGGCCGGATCGGCGACGTCCGTCGGCACCACCAGCGCCTGGCCGCCGGCGGCGGTGATGCGGCCGGCGACCTGTTCCAGTGCATCGGCGCGGCGCGCGGCCAGCACCACGTTGGCGCGCATCGCGCCCAGGCGTTCGGCCACGCCGCGCCCGAGGCCGCTCGAGGCACCGGTCACGACATAGGTCTTGCCGGCCACCACGCGCTGGTCGTCGGTCGAGAGGGCGGTGGCGCAGCCGCCCAGCAGCAGGGCGGTGCTCAGTAACAATAGACATGGCAACAGACGCCATGCAGGAGTGCGGTACGTTTTCATCGAAAAGCTCCAGATTCAAGTTGAGGCAATGCTAGAGCAAAGCGACAACGTGGCTGGTTCGATACTTTCTGGAATGGTCACGCCGTGGCCAGGGTGCGCAGCGAGGCCGCCTGCCAGGTGGTATGCTGGCGCCATGACGACCGATACCGATATTGAACTGTCCGGCCCGTTCCAGGCCAAGGACGCCAGCGGCCGTACCCTCGAGGTCAAGAAGATCCGCATCTTCGACGAGGGCTACGGGATTATTGATGTGTACGTGGACTTCAAGGACCGGCTCGAGCCGGGCGCCTTCCGCGACAGCGTGCTGACGAATGCGATCGTCGAGCGCCTGCGCGCGGTCGGCTACAAGGGGCCGGACTTCGGCCACAGCGATCCGGGGCTGCAGGACAGCCGCCTGATCGTGCTCGAGGCGCCCGAGGAATTCTCGGCGTTTGCCAAGAGCCGCGGCTGGAAGAACCTGGCGGAAGATTTCGAATAAGGCGCAATCAGACGCGCCCGGATGGGGTGCGCCTGATTGCCGGTCGACGCTTCAGTCGGTCGCGCGCCGCTTCAACTGACCGATCACGCTCGCCACCTTGGTGGTGATGACGTCCACGGCCGGGTAGTTGGCGCCGTGCGGCAGGATGACGTCGGCGTGGCGCTTGGTCGGCTCGATGAACTGCTTGTGCATCGGGCGCACCGTGTCCAGGTACTGGTTGGTGATGCTCTCCACCGTGCGGCCGCGCTCGGTGATGTCGCGCTGCATGCGGCGGATGAAGCGCACGTCCGGCGCGGTGTCGACGAAGATCTTCAGCGACATCATGTCGCGCAGGTCGGCGTCGTACAGCACGAACAGGCCCTCGATCACGATCACCGGCGCCGGCTTGACGGGAATTGTCTTGCCGCTGCGGTTGCTGACCGTGAAGTCGTACTCCGGCATCTGGATTGTTTCGCCATTGCGCAGCGACTGGATGTGCTGCACCAGCAGCGGCCAGTCGAAGGCGTTCGGATGGTCGTAGTTCTGCTTGCGCCGTTCTTCGAGGGTGAGGTGGGTCTGGTCGCGGTAGTAGTCGTCCTGCATCACCACCGAGACCATTTCGTCGCCGAACGACGCCAATACTTGCTTGGAAACCGTAGATTTGCCACTGCCGCTACCGCCGGCGACCCCAATGACAAACGGTTGGAAGGGATTCTGATTCATCGGCGAATTTTACCGGAGCGGCGGCCGAACCGACAGAGCCCGCTCCGTTTTGCCGTCCGTCAAGCCGCACGCACCAGCGAAAACAACGGTCGGATGTCGCCTGCCACCGTGCCGCGCGCGTTCTTGATCGGCGGCTGGCGATAGCGTTCCAGCTGCGCCCGCCGTTCGTCGTTCAACAACCCGAGCTGGTCCAGCACCGCGTACACGGCCGGATGCAGGGCGCGGCTGTTGCCGTCGGCAATCTTGATCGCGATGCCGATCCCGGCCGAGCGCACCCCGATCGCCTGCACCGCGTCGGCGCCGATCTTGGCCACCCAGTCGCCGCCGCCGGCCGTCATCCAGTGCAGGTCGGTGCGGTTTTCGCCCGACACCATGTCCGGGCGCGCCGTCATGGCGTCGCCCAGGATCCCCATCGCTTCGCCCAGCTGCGGATCGGCGTTGCCTTGCGCCAGGCGCGCATACAGGTGCGCCAGCTTGTGCAGCGGCATGGCGTAGTTCGGGGCCGAGCAGCCGTCGATGCCGGTCGGCATGCTGTCGGCCGGCAGCCCGACCGTGTCGGCCAGCGTGGCGCGGATCGCCTGCTGCAGCGGATGGCCGCGCTCGACATAGCCGCCGGTTGGTTTACCGTGCAGGCGGCACCAGGCCAAAAAGCCACTGTGCTTGCCGGAACAGTTGTGGTGCAGCGGCGTCCAGGTGCGGTCCTGCGGCGCCGGCTGGCCGACGAATTCGTAGTGCAGCGGCACCGCGCAGCCGCATTCCAGGTGGGCCGGATCGAGGCCGATCTTGTTCAGGATCGAGCTCACGCCGTCCAGGTGGATGGTTTCGCCGGAATGGCTGGCGCACAGCAGCGCCACTTCGTCGCGCGTCAGGCCGAAGCGGGCCGGGCCGTCGGCGAGGATGAAAGGCAGGGCCTGGAACGGCTTCAGGGCGGAGCGGGTGAAGGTGGGGTAGTTCGGGTCGCCGGCCGACCACAGCAGCCGGCCTTGCGTGTCGACCACGGCGACCGAGCCGGCGTGGAGGTTTTCGATGACGTTGCCGCTGTCGGGATAGCCGCGCGTGGTGGCGACCAGGGGAATCAATTGCATGAGATGGGGTTGGTTGGTTGTCGATGCCCTTAAATGTAAGTCATCAAGGGGCCGGGCCGACGCACCGTTGGGCGCCTCGTCCGTACGCCATCCACCCCGCATTTTCGTCCGTTCGTCGCGCCATGGCGCGCTTCGTGCCCCCGGCGCTTGAGGCGCGCCGGCCGGGCGCTAGACTGGCTTCAATCGCCAGCCCGGGAAGCTTCACCCCAGGCTCGAGCCGAACCGTCCGGCCTGGTAGTCGGTGACCGCCTGCACGATTTCCTCGCGCGTGGTCATGACGAAGGGGCCGTGCGACACCACCGGTTCGCGGATCGGCTCGGCGTGACCGAACAGGAGCAGGGCGTCTTCCTCGGCGCGGATCTCGATCGTGTCGCCGTCTTCGCTCAGCTCGACCAGGTGGTATGCGCTGATGAGATCGTCGTACTGACCCACGCCGATCCTTCCGCGCACCACGTACAGCAGCACGTTGCGCAGCTGCAGGCCGGACAGGCGGAGTTGGCCGCCGGCCTGCATCGCGACGGTGCTCATGAAGACGCCGGTCAGCGATTCCACCGGCCCCTTGCTGCCTTCCCATTCCCCTGAGATCAGGTTCAGCGTCACCTTGCCGTCGTCCAGGATTAATGCCGGGATCTGCTCGCGCTGCAGGCCGATGTAGGCCGGGTCGCTCATCTTGAGGCGCGACGGCAGGTTGACCCACAGTTGCAGGATCTCGAGCTGGCCGCCGTGCTCCAGGAATTCGCGCGGCGAGACTTCGGCGTGCACGATGCCGCGGCCTGCCGTCATCCACTGGATGCCGCCCGGGCCGATGATGCTTTCGTGGCCGGCGCTGTCGCGGTGCGCCAGCAAGCCGTCGAGGATGAAGGTGACGGTCTCGAAGCCGCGGTGCGGGTGCGGGCCGAAGGGCAGGCCGCGGTTGTTGGGCGCATATACCTGCGGGCCATGGTGATTCAGGAACAGGAACGGGTCGATCTGCTCCAGGTGCGCGGCCGGCACCGGGCGCTGCGTGAGCAGGTCGCCGATGTCGTCGCGCTGGGCGGGGTGGACCCGGAGAAGTTGCTTGTTGTTCATTGAAGGCTCCTGCCATTGTGCCAAAGGCATAACCATAGCCGAAGCGGCGAGCGCATGCTGGCGCGCGAAAATGCCTGTGCTAGACTCATTGCGCTTTTGCAACCTGGAGACTGGCACACGATGTTCAAACAACGCATGTTCAAGAAAACCTTGCTCGCCAGTCTGTTGCTGGCTTCGTTCATTTCCCCTGTGACCGCGTCGGCGGCCCAGGGCGCCGCGTCGGCGTCCGCCGCTGTTCCTGGCCCGGTTGCCGTCAAGACCGCAAAATATGCCGTCGAAACCTACCGCAACGACGTGGTCGACACCCTGGCCAAGCTGGTCAGCTTCAACACTGTGGCCGACAAGACCGTGCCATCGGACCAGAATCCGGTACACATCGCGTTCAAGCAGACGCTGAAGGAAGAAGCCGAGCGCCTCGGCCTCGACTACGCCGACCATGGCTGGACCGTGATCATCGGCCTGGGACAGGGCAGCGAGCGGGTCGGCATCGTCACCCACGGCGACGTGCAGCCGGTCGACGCCAGCAAGTGGAAAAAGTCGCCGTTCGTATTGGACCGCACCAGCGAACCGGGCAAGCTGATCGCGCGCGGCGCCGAGGATGACAAGGGACCGATCGCCACCGCGCTGTATGCGATGAAGTCGATCCGCGACAACCAGGTGCCATTGAACAAGCGCATCGAACTGTACGTCTACATGGGTGAAGAGTCGGACTGGGAACCGCTGACCGAATTCCTCAAGACCCACGTCCCGCCGCAGATGAGCATCACGCTCGACGCCGAATATCCGGTGGTGACGGCGGAAAAGGGTGGCGGCACCGTGGCCGTTACCATCCAGAACGCCAATGCTCAGGCGCCGGCCGAGGGCCAGCCGCACATCGCCGGCTTCAAGGGCGGCTTCTTCGGGACCCAGATTCCCGAGGATGCGCAGGCCGTGGTTGCCAACGCTACGCCTGAAATCGAAAAACAGATCCGCGCGCGTGGCGGCAAGCAAGAGGGCATGAGCTATTCCTTCGCCTGGCAGGACAAGAACCTGACCGTCACCGCCAAGGGCGTCTCGGCGCACTCGTCGAAGCCGCAGGAAGGCGTCAACGCGGTCAGCATGCTGGCCGACGCACTGGCCGTGCAGCCGTGGCCGAACACCACGCCCGGCGCCGTGGTGAACTACCTGAACGACATGGTCGGCACCGGCATCCACGGCGAGAAGTTCGGCAACATCGCCTACCGCGACAGCTTCATGGGTGCGATGACGTTTGTTCCGACCGTGATTCGCCAGCTCGACGATGGCATCGAAGTGGCAATCAACGTGCGTCGTCCGCAAGGCAAGACCCTTGAACAACTGACCAACGAGATCAACGCCGCGCTGGCGCAATGGCAGGGACGCCGGGTGCCGCTGGTCAACGTCAAGATCGGCGTGCGCGAGCCGTGGATCCTGCCGAATGCGCCGCAGGTGCCGACGCTGCTGTCGACCTTCTCGTACTTCACCGGCATGAAGGATCCGAAGCCGGTTGCGATCGGCGGCGGCACCAATTCGCGCCTGTTCCCGAACGCGGTCAGCTTCGGGCCGGCAATGCCGGGCAAGAAGTACAGCGGGCACTCGGAGCACGAGTTCATCACCACCAAGCAATTGCTGTTGAACTTGCAGATGTACACGGCGGTGCTGGTCGAGCTGGCCAAGTAAGGTCACCGGATGGGCTGGCCATGCAAGTGGCTGGCTGCATCGCCCCAACACAGCAGTACGCTCAGCGGGGAAGTAGGTTCCTGCCTCGCCAAATCGTGTAAAAACTTCTAATCCTAGTGTAGGAATTAAACTACACTAATACTCTCTGTTAGCGCTAACTGGGCGGCTTGTCCTTGTGAATCCAAGGCTTACCGCGCAGGGCCAGTCACGCCTGTGACAAGCCAGAATTTACGGCTGGAAAATGAGCCAGCGCTAAGGAAAATATGTGGCGAAAACAGCATGATAGGATCGGTTTTTAGAGCCGCGAGCGCATCGATCCGTCGTGCGCGTTCGCGCCGGACGTGACCGATATCCTATTGATTGCCATGCACAGTAAAGAACTCAAGAAGCCGGACGGACGCAACCTTACCCTGTACAGCAACCGGGCCATTCCCGATGGACTCGTTGCGCCCAGCCCATTCCCGGATCCGCAGCACGCCAATCCGCACCTGCGCTGGCATCCGCTGCGCGGCGAATGGGTAACCTATGCCGGCTTCCGCCAGAACCGCACCTATCAACCGCCGCCGCAGTACAACCCGCTGGCGCCGACGCGCGACCCCGAGCATCCGACCGAAATGCCGGCCGGCGACTACGAGATCGCCGTGTTCGACAACCGCTTCCCGTCGCTGGCGCTGGAGTCGCACGATCCACCGACCCTGACGGTGCCGAGCGCGCCGGCCAACGGCCATTGCGAAGTGGTGGTGTTCACGCAAGACCCGGATACCGCGCTGGTGCACCTGCCGCTGTCGCGCATCGAACTGCTGCTGCAGGTGTGGGGCGACCGTACCACCCGCATCGGCAGCCAGCCGCACATCCACTATGTGCTGCCGTTCGAGAACCGCGGCGCCGAAGTGGGCGTCACGCTGCACCATCCGCACGGCCAGATCTATTCGTATCCGTTCGTGCCGGCGGTCCCGGCGCGCATGCTGGGCCAGGAACGCGAGTACTACCTGCAGCACGGCTCGAACATGCTGTGCGACATGGCGCGCGACGAAGCGGCCGACGGCAAGCGCGTGCTGTACCAGGACGATTACGCGATCGCCTTCGTGCCGGCCTGCGCCCGCTATCCGTACGAGGTGTGGGTGATGCCGACCGCGCCGTGCAAGGATTTCGCCGCTTTGACGCCGCCGCAGCGCGAAAGCCTGGCGCGCGCACTGAAGACCGTGCTGCTCAAGTACGAGACCCTGTGGAACCGTCCGTTCCCTTACCTGATGGCGTGGTACCAGGCGCCGACCGATGGCGCCGAGCATCCGGAAACGCAGCTGCACGCCCAGTTCTATCCGCCATACCGCACCAGGGACCGCCTGAAATACCTGGCCGGCACCGAGCTGGCGGCCGGTATGTTCGCGATGGACGTGTTGCCCGAGACCACGGCCTATGAACTGCAGCAGGTCGAGGTGAATCTGGAGGAGTCTGCATGAGTGATGGAAACATGCGTGCTGGCGAAATTGCCGGCAAGCTGGCATTGCTGCGCGAGGCGCTGGCCGGGCAGGGCGCCGGCGCGCTGCGCCTGCGCGGCGCCGACTGGTTCGCCTGGATCACGGCGGGCGGCGCGAACGCGCTGCTGCACACCTTCGAGGCCGGCGGCGCCGAAATCCTGATCACTGCCGGCGAAGCCTGCGTGCTGACCGACCAGACCGAAGGCGAACGCCTGCGCGCCGAAGAGGTGCCGGACGGCTTTACCTTCCACATCGAACCATGGGCCGAGCCGGAATTGCGCGAGCGCTTCGTCGCCAATGCGGCCGCCGGCCTGCCGGTGCTGTCCGACCGCCCGGCGAATGACGAACAGCCGCTGCCGCCGACGCTGCGCCAGCGCCGCCTGGTATTGAGCGCCGCCGAGCAGGAACGCTACCGCGCGCTGGGCCGCGAGGCGGCCGAGGCCATGACCGAGGTGCTGCAGCGCGCCCGTCCCGAGTGGACCGAGCAGCAGCTGGCCGCGGCCGGCGCCGAGGCCCTGTGGCGGCGCGGCATCCATCCGGCGCTGGTGCTGGCGGCCGGCGAACGGCGCCTGCCGCTGTACCGCCGCGCCACGCCGACCAGCGAACCGATCGGCCAGCGCGCGATGCTGGGCTTCAGCGCGCGCCGCCATGGCTTGTACGCCAGCCTGACGCGCTTCGTCTGCTTCGGCCCGCAGTGTGCTCCGGACAACCAGCGCAACCTGATCGACCTCGAGGCCACCGCGCTGGAGGCGGTAAAGGTGGGCGGTTCGCTGTCCGCCGTGTACCACGCGCTGTCTCAGGCCTACCACCATGCCGACGTCGAGGATGCGATCCGCGACCACCAGCAGGGCGGCATTACCGGCTACCAGGCGCGCGAAGTCGTGGCCACCCATAGCAGCGCGACGCTGCTGGAAGCGGGCATGGCGTTGGCGTTCAGTCCCGGCTTCGGCGGCATGAAGCTCGAAGACACTTTTCTGCTCGGGCCCGACGGGCTCGAGAACCTGACGTTCGACCCCGGCTGGCCGGCGCTGGACGTACATGGCCGCAAGCGGCCGCTCTGGCTGGAGATGCAATAACATGGTCACACCCGACACCTTCTTCGGCGGCGCACCCGAAGTCAACGCCAGCGCGCCGGGGCGCGTCAACCTGCTGGGCGAACACACCGACTACAACGACGGTTTCATGCTGCCGGTGGCCACGCCCCAGGGTACGCTGGTGGCAATGAGCCGCAGCGGCGACGACCATTTCCATTTCTATTCGCCGAACCTCGACCAGACCGTCACGTTCGCGCGCGACGGCAATGCGCCGCAGGGTTACGGCAGCTACATCGAAGGCTGCATCCGCCTGGTGCAGGCGGAGGGCATCGAGGTGCCGCCGCTGCGCATCTATGTCGACACCAACCTGCCGGTCGGTTCCGGCCTGTCGTCGTCGGCCGCGCTCGAAGTGGCGACGCTGCGCGCCATGCGCGCGCTGCTCGGCTTCGAGCTCGACGACGTGCGGCTGGCGCAGATCGCCCAGCGCGCCGAGATCGAGTACGCGCACGTCAACTGCGGGATCATGGATCAGATGGCGTCCAGCCTGGCCGATGAAAGCAATATGCTGTTCATCGACGCCCGCACCCTGGAGCACCGGCTGGTGCCGCTGCCGCAGGACACCGAACTGATCGTGATCGACTCGGGCGTGGCGCGCACGCTGGCCGCCAGCAAGTACAACGAACGCCGCGCCGAGTGCGAGGAAGCTTCGCGCAAGCTGGGCGTGGCGGCGCTGCGCGATGTGGTCGATCCGGATTCCGTGGAGACCCTGCCTTCGCCGCTGCGCGAGCGGGCGCGCCACGTGGTGCAGGAAAACCTGCGCGTGCAGGAAGCGGCGCAGGGCGTGGGCGCCGAGCGCTTCGGCGAACTGATGAATGCGTCGCACTTCAGCCTGCGCGACGACTACGAGGTGTCGATTCCCGAGCTCGACGCGCTGTGCGACGCCTTGCGCGCCGCGCCGGGCGTACTCGGAGCGCGCCTGACCGGCGCCGGTTTCGGCGGCGCCTGCGTGGCCCTGTGCCGCAAAGGGCAGGGCCAGGAAGCTGCCGCCACCGCGCTGGCGGCCTACAACAATGTCAATGGACGACAGGGACGCATCCTGGTCCCGGTTCCGACTGAACAGAAAGGATAACAATGAATCAGTTCGAATATCCCCGTCCACAGCTGGTGCGCGACCAGTGGCTGAACCTGAACGGCAAGTGGCGCTTCTGCTACGACGACGAAGGTCGTTTTGCCCAGCCGGCGGACGTGACCGAATGGACCCATGAAATCACTGTGCCGTTCGCACCGGAAACGGAAATGAGCGGCATCCAGGACACGGGCTTTCACCGCTTCGTCTGGTACCAGCGCGAATTCGAGATGACGCCCAACGATGGGCGCACCATCCTGCACTTCGGCGCGGTCGACTACAGCTGCCGGGTATGGGTCAACGGCCAGCTGGTGGCCGAGCACGAGGGCGGCCATACGCCGTTCTCGGCCGACATCACCTGCGCCCTGAACGGCGACGGCAAGCAACTGGTGACGGTGTGGGTCGAGGACGACCCGGCCGACCTGGCCAAGCCGCGCGGCAAGCAGGACTGGCTGCTCGACGCGCACTCGATCTGGTATCCGCGCACCACCGGCATCTGGCAGACCGTGTGGGTCGAGCAGGTGGCGCCGACCTATATCCAGAAGCTGCGCTGGACCCCGGTGTTCGAGACTTATGAAATCGGCTGCGAAGTGTTCGCCGCCGGCGACATCCAGGAAGACCTGTTTGTCGAAGTCAAGATCTGGCACGGCGACCAGTTGCTGGCCGACGATTACTACAAGCTGCTGGCCGGCGAAGCGAACCGCAAGATCGCGCTGTCCGACCCCGGCATCGACGACTCGCGCAACGAGATCCTGTGGAGCCCGGAACGGCCGACGCTGCTGGACGCCGAAGTGACGCTGCGCTGTGGCGACGTGGTGCTGGACCGGATCCGCTCGTACACCGCGCTGCGTTCGGTGTCGATCAACCGCGACCGCTTCATGCTCAATGGAAGGCCATACCAGCTGCGCCTGGTGCTGGACCAGGGCTACTGGCCGGAATCGTTCATGACCGCGCCGTCCGACCAGCACCTGAAGCGCGACGTCGAGCTGGTCAAACTGATGGGCTTCAACGGCGTGCGAAAGCACCAGAAGATCGAGGATCCGCGCTTTTTGTACTGGGCGGACAAGCTGGGCCTGATGGTGTGGGAAGAGATGCCGTCGGCGTACCGCTTCAGCCCGCGCGCGATCACGCGCATGGTCAAGGAATGGACCGAGGCGATCGAGCGCGACTACAGTCACCCGTGCATCATCGTGTGGGTGGCGTTCAACGAATCGTGGGGCGTACCGAATCTGACGCTGACGCAGGCGCATCGCAACGCGGTGGAAGCGCTGTACCACCTGACGCGCACGCTCGACTCGACCCGTCCGGTGATCGGCAACGACGGCTGGGAAGCATCGGCCACCGACATCCTCGGCATCCACGACTACGACAGCGACCCGGAAAAGATCCAGGCACGCTACGCGGTCACCGATCCGGTGCGCACGCTGTTCGATCAGCGCCGTCCGGGCGGGCGCATCCTGACGCTGGACGGTTTCCCGCACCGCGGCCAGCCGATCGTGCTGACCGAGTTCGGCGGCATCGCCTACGATCCGAAGCAGACTCCGAATCCGGACGAAACCACGTGGGGCTACAGCCGCGCGCACACGGCCGAGACCTATCTCAAGCAGTACCAGCGCCTGCTGCAGGTGGTGAACGAAACCTTCATGTTCAGCGGTTTCTGCTACACCCAGTTCACCGACACCTTCCAGGAAGCGAATGGCCTGCTCAATGCCGACCGCACGCCCAAACTGCCGCTCGACGTGATCAGCGCCGCGACGCGCAACGTGCCGACGCAGCCGCGCGACCCGAAATCGGGCATGGATGCCAACAAGGATCCTTCCGCGCCCTGAACGCGGTGCGTCCGGCAGGTAGGCCGTCGCGGGTCGTCCGCGCATGAGGACACCTTGGGCGATCATGCCTGGCCGGATACGTGGACGGCGGCCGCCGTCCACGACTTCCCATCCAATCAGCCGGCCGCTGCCGCTAGCGCTGGATCACGCCACTGGTGACGTTGATGCGGTCGCCGCTGCGGAAGTCGGGCGTACTGCTGTGGGTGACCACCTCGGTGCTGCCGTCGTCCTTGCGTACGGTGACGCGGTAGGCCTGCTCGGAGCCGGAGCTGCCGGTGGCGCCCGCCGCACCGCTGGCGCCCATCGAGCCGCTCTCGGTGCCGACACTCGACGACGGCATGATCTCGATCGCCAGCACGGTGCCGTTCGGCACTGCGCTGCCGGCCGCCGCGGTGGAGCCGCTGTCCTGCTGCATGCCGCTGCTGCCCGAGCTACCCGAACCCATGTCGCCGGACGAGCCGGAGCTGCCCGAGGTGCCCGAGCTGCTCGAGGTGCCGTCCTGGAGCGGCGTGCCGCCCGAACTTTCGGTACCGGTGGCGCCGCTGGTGCCGGAACTGCCGCTGGTACCTGAACTGCCGCTGGTGCCCGAGCTGCCGCTGCTGCCGGTCGGATTGCCCGAGGCATCGGTAGCGCTGCCGGAACCGTAGCTGCTGGAGCCACTGGCGCCGGTGCTGCCGCTCGTGCCGCTCGATCCGCCGGACGTGCCGCTGCCCGACGATCCACTGTGGCCACGCATGGCGTTGCACCCCGTCAGGGCAAGCGCAACCGCCAGCAGGCCCGCCAGGGCCAGGCTCTGGTGTGTTTGCTTCATGATCAACTCCTCTATTGGATGTTCAGTGGGGATGTGACGATGCAGCGTGCCACGTGGATAAGAGGCGTTGAGCGCGCCGGCGTTCCAGCTGACTCGTCTGATGGCGGGTTGGATCAAGAACAGGCAGATTGCGCGGAACCAGCCGCGCGGCCGATGGTCAGCGCCCGCGCGTCGATTGCGCAGCCGCTTGCGGCGCCAGGCTTGCCACCACCGCGAGCAGGCTGGAGGCAACGAGGGCGGCCGTGAAGTCGATCAGCCAGTCGCGCACGTCGCCCGAGCGGTAGGGCAGGAAGCTCTGCACCAGCTCGTCGAAGGCGCCCATCAGGGCGATCGTCAGCACTGCCTTGAGGGCGCGCTGCACCGGGCTGCCGCTGGCGCCCAGGAACCACAGCGTGGTCAGAAACGCATACGCCAGGCCGTGCAGCACCACGCCCGAGGCATAGTGGCCGACCTCGGCGCGCGCGCCGGGAATCGAGCCGGCCACGACGATGCCCGCGAACAGCAGCAGGGCCAGGGCGTGCAGCGCCTGGCGCACTTTCGGGTCAAGCTGGAACAGGGTCGACAGGGCAGGCATGGGGAGGCGGGATGGAGAAAACGCCAACGATACCACGCCGCGCCGACGGCCAGCCACACTGCCGGCCAGTGTATTCAGATGCTCAGGGCCGGCGTGCCATTGGCATAGCGTGCGTCGAAGCAGCTCTCGCAGTCGGCGCAGAACAGGTGCGCCATGCGTACGCTGCCCTGGCGCAGGACCAGCTTCAGGTGCGTGTGCTGGCACTTGGGACACATTTCGCGGACGCTGCCGAAGGTCAGCAGGTTGAGCGGCACGCTGTCGTCGTCGACCACGTCGACGACCGCATGCGGATTGAGTTCGCTAAGGATGAGGTCGCCGGCTTCGTGCTGGCGGCGGCAGGCTTCGGGCGGATAGATGGCGTCATCGGGTACACGTAAACTCATAGGACAGGCTCCCTTGATCGTTTCGTCGTACGAGGCTTTCCGGGGCGGTGCGAATCCGGAAGCGGAGTTTCATGATAGTCAAATCGGCGCAGGCTGCAAGCCTCCCGGCCCATTTTTTTGCCGCAGCTTTCTGTGGGGCAGAAAAAAATGCCCGCCAGTGGCGGGCACAACCCAAGATAGGGCCAAGAGACGCGGAAATCGGTTGGTGTGTGCACCCGGGGCGCAGCACACCTGCTGCCATCACGCATATCGGTTACGTGTATCGCAGTGAGTTCAGTATAGGCAGGGAATGTGACTTCGCTATGACGCTGCGCAAGGTTTTGGCGGCATCATCCATAGCGGATATTGAACGGGGCGGTTGAACAGTCGCGGCACAGGCGGCGCCCTGCACGCATCGCGCGGGCAAAAAAAAGCCCGCTCAGTTTGCGGGCTTAAAACTATTTTCTTGGAGGAGAATAGTGGAGACAGGTGTAATTATCGGCCCCGTGCGCAAGGGTGTCCAATTGCGAATGCGGATACCAGACATGCGATTACGTAATATCTCCTGCTTTATGTTATACGCTACCTTCCATAGAGTTCACTCCTTGACCGGCACCGTGTAATTCAACGCCAGCCGGCCGCCGTCGGCGTACAGGGTCTGGCCAGTCATGTACGAGGCGTCGTCGCTGGCCAGGAAGGCGGCGATCGACGCCACTTCTTCCGGTTCGCCGCAGCGGCCCAGCGGCGTGCGCGACAGGATGGTGTGGCGCGCTTCCGGGCTGCCCAGCACCGCCTTCCTGGCCAGTTCGGTCAGGATAGTGCCGGGGCCGATGGCGTTGACGCGGATGCCGTACTGGGCCAGGGCGATCGAGGCGACCCGCGTCAGCTGGTTGACGCCGCCTTTCGAGATCACATACGGCACCTGGTTCGGAATGGTCAGCTCGGCGTTGACGCTCGACATATTGATGATGCAGCCTGCACCGCGCGTGACCATGTCGCGCGCCACCGCCTGGCTGCACAGGAACATGGATTTCAGGTTGATGCGCAGCACGCGGTCGAAATCGTCCTCAAGCAGGTCGAGAAAGTCGGCGGCGTGGGTCACGCCGGCGTTGTTGACCAGGATGTCGACCCGGCCGAACGCGTCCAGCGTGGCCTGCACCATTGCGTCGACTTCCTGCTTGATGCCGACGTCGGCGCGAAAGAACTGTGCCGCCTCGCCCAGCGCGGCGGCGGCCTGTTCGCCTTCGGGACGGATGTCGACCAGCATCACGCGCGCACCTTCGCGCACCAGGCGCTCGGCGCAGGCCAGGCCGATGCCCTGGCTGGCGCCGGTGACGATGGCAATCTTGTTCTGGAGTTTCATGGCAGGCTTTCTAGGGAATCGGAAAGCCGCCATTCTACGCAATGGCGCGGCGGGCGGTCAGAGCATGATCGGGTGATCCGGCAACTCGTTGGGCCGCTCGCCGTCCGCCGGGAAATGCTGGCGCAGCAGCGCGTTGACCTGGTCGATCGCCGCCAGGGTGGCGTCGTGGAACTGGCCGCGACGAAAACCCTCGGTCATGGTCGCGCACACCGCCTGCCAGGTGGCGCGTTCGATCTTGCGGTCGATGCCGCGGTCGGCCACGATGTCGACCTTGTGCTCGGCCAGGTTCACGTAGATCAACACGCCACAATTGTCTTCGGTGTCCCACACGCCGTAGTCGGCGAACAGGGCCAGCGCGCGCTGGCGGTTGGTGACGCCGTCCCAGGCGTCCTCGAAGGGCAGCGCCTTCTCGACGATCAGGCGCACTTCGCCGCGGTGGGTGCGTTCGCCGGCGTCGATGGCCGCGCCGATCGCATCCAGCGTGGTGTCGGGAAAGGCGCGTCGCGCTTCGCCTGCGCCGCTGCGCAAGTGGCGCCAGGCACGGCCGAGGCGCTGGCCGAAGCCGGGTCGTTTCGTCGTGTCAGTCATCACCAGTCTCCCGAGGCGCCGCCGCCATCGAAACCGCCGCCGCCGCCCGAAAAGCCGCCGCCGCCGAATCCGCCGCCACCGCCGAAGCCGCCACCACCGCCGAAGCCGCCACCGCCGCCACGGCCCATGCCGCCGATGATATTGCCGAGGATAAAGCCGGTGGTGGCGCCACCCCAGTTGGCGTGGCCGCGATGGCTGCGGATGGTGCGCCCGCGCGGCCGGAACATCGAGCGCAGCAGGATGAAGCCGATCACGATGGCGAAAATGGCGAACAGCGGCAGGCCGCCGCCATCATCCGATTGTCGCTGCTGCTGTGCTTGCTGCGGCTGGGCCGGCACCGGGAACGATTCATGGTTGAGCAGGGTGGCAATCGCGCCGACGCCGGCGACCAGGCCGTCGTAGTACTGGTTCTGCCTGAAGTGCGGCGCGATCGTGTCCTGCAGGATGCGCTTGGACTGGGCATCGGTCAGCACGCCCTGCACGCCGCGTCCGGCCTCGATGCGCAGGCGCCGCAGCGAACTCGGGTTGTCGCGCGCGACCAGCAGCAGCACGCCGTCGTCGACGCCCTTGCGGCCCAGTTTCCAGGCGTCGGTGACGCGGATGCTGTACTGCTCGATCGGTTCCGGCTCGGTCGACTTGACCAGCAGTACCGCGATCTGGCTGCCGGTCTTTTGCTCGTACTCGGCCAGCACCGCTTCGAGGCGCTGGCGCTGGGAAGCGTCCAGCATGCCGGCCTGGTCGGTAACGCGCGTGGTCAGGGCCGGCACGTCCTTGAGCTGGGCAAAGGCGGGCAGGGCCGTGACCACGGCCAGCAGCAGGGCAAAGAGGAAACGCTGCGGTGCGCTCATGTTGGCTTATTTGCCGAAGTCGACGCTCGGCGCGGTCGAGATCGCTTTTTCGTTCTCGACCGTGAACGAAGGCTTGGTGTCGTAGCCGAACACCATCGCGGTCAGGTTGTTCGGGAAGCGGCGCACGGTGACGTTGTAGTCCTGCACCGAAGCGATGTAACGCTGGCGCGCCACGGTGATGCGGTTCTCGGTGCCTTCCAGCTGCGACTGCAGGTCGCGGAAACTGGTGTCGGCCTTCAGGTCGGGATACTTCTCCGAGACCATCATCAGGCGCGACAGCGCGCCCGACAGTTCGCCCTGCACCTGCTGGAACTTCTGGAACGCTTCCGGATTGTTCAGCACCTCGGGCGTGATCTGGAAGCTGGTGGCGGCAGCGCGGGCGCGCGTGACCGATTCCAGCGTCTCGCGCTCGTGCGAGGCATAGCCCTTGACGGTGTTGACCAGGTTCGGGATCAGGTCGGCGCGGCGCTGGTACTGGTTGACCACTTCGCCCCATGCCGCCTTGGTCGCTTCGTCCTTGGTCTGGAAGTCGTTGTAGCCGCAGCCCGACAGCAGGGCGCCGGTCAGGATCGCGCCGCCCAGCAGGCGGGTCCAGCGAAAGAGGAAGGATTGGCTCATGATCGATGTTGTCCGTACAAGTTGTTGAATAATCAAAATATACCCGAATTGCCAACAAAACGGCGCAACGGCCCGGCTGGCGCGGGCGGGGTGGCGCACCGCGCTGCCCGCACGGCGGTACAATAGAGGGTTTGCAATTTCAAGCTACTGGGGGCCACAGGTGAATTTCATCGACAAACTTTCCGCCGCATGGGCGCGCAACGATTCGCTGCTGTGCGTCGGGCTCGATCCCGACCTGGAGCGCCTGCCGGCGCAGCTGCGCGGCCAGCCGGACGGCATCGTCCAGTTCTGCAAGGCGATCATCGACGCCACCGCCGACCTGGCCTGCGCCTTCAAGCCGCAGATCGCCTATTTCGCGGCGCTCGGCGCCGAGGATCAATTGGAAGCGATCTGCCGCTACCTGCGCGAGAACTACCCGCACATCCCGCTGGTGCTGGACGCCAAGCGCGGCGACATCGGCGCCACCGCGCACCAGTATGCGCGTGAAGCGTTCGACCGCTACGGCGCCGACGCGGTGACGGTCAGCCCATACATGGGCTCGGATTCGGTCGAGCCCTACATGGCGTGGCCGGAACGCGGCGTGATCGTGCTGTGCCGCACCTCGAACGCGGGCGGCTCGGACCTGCAGTTCCTGGACGTGGGCGGCAAACCGCTGTACCAGCACGTGGCGCAGCTGGTGGCCGAGAAGTGGAACGGCAACGGCCAGTGCGCGCTGGTGGTGGGGGCGACTTTCCCCGAAGAGATCGCGCAGGTGCGGGCGCTGGTCGGCGATATGCCGCTGTTGATCCCGGGAATCGGGGCGCAGGGCGGGGATATCGAAGCGACCGTCAAGGCGGGACGTACGGCGGACGGCACCGGGATGATGATCAATTCGTCGCGGGCGATTTTGTATGCGACGCCGAAGGACGGCGAGGATTTTGCGGCGGCGGCCAAGCGGGTGGCGCGGGAAACGCGGGATGCGATCAATGTGGCGCGGCGCGCGTAACGCTTGAATTGGCTGAGTCGGCTGCATGGGGGCTTGGCTTCCGTGCAGCCAAAACGCTCGCAGCACCAGCTGCGAGCGCATGCTACCAGCGCTTAATACCTCTCAGGCGCGATCATTTCCACATACTCATACAGCGCGCCTAAGATCTCCTCGGCACGCTCGTCCGCCGTCTCCGACAAGGCATCGATCTCCCCAAACAACTGATCAACGGTACGCGCCCCGGCCGCGCCATCGAACAGCCGCGCCGCCCGATGCGTCTCCCACGCCGCATGCTCTTCTTCCGACAAGGTCTGCGGGAAATTGCGCGCACGGTAGCGGAACAGCAGCTCGTTCAAGCGTTCGTCTTCGAAACTGAAGCGCTTGCCCGCCAGCGCCGCCGGCGTCTGCATGCGCACCGATTCCAGCTGGCGCCGGTCGTCGCGGCTGACAAAGCCGTTGTACAGGTCTTCGTCGACGTCGACCGGTTCGCCCGAACCCGGCTTGTTCAGCACCTGCGCCCACACCGCCTTCATGTCCGGCCCGCCGGCTGCCAGCGCCGCGTGCGCGCGGCCGCGCTCCAGGTCGATGTCCCAGCGCTTCGCCATATCGGCACTGAGCGTCTTCAGGTTCCCGACCAGCATCGGCGACTTGTTCAGGTGCACGCTCTTGATCGGCAGCCGCGTCATGCCGTCCGGCAGCTCGGCGCTGCGGGTAAACATGCGGGTGCGGATGGTGTCGACGTCCAGCCCGAACAGTTCGGACGGATCGTGGCGGCAATCCCAGACCAGGATTTCGTTCTTGTTGGTCGGATGCTGGGCCAGCGGAAACACCAGTCCCAGGCAGCCGTACTCGACCGGGAACATGCCCGACACGTGCAGGAAGGGCTGGCGCTGGCTCGGGTCCAGGTGCAGTCCGATTTCGGACGCGACGCGGTCCTTGCGGCGCAGCTCCAGGCAGAAGTCGAACAGGCGCGGCTGCTTGGCGCGGATCAGGCGCGCCAGGGCGATGGTGGCGCGCACGTCGGACAGCGCGTCGTGCGCCGCTTCATGCGCCAGGCCGTTGGCGGCGGTCAGGTGTTCCAGGCGGAAGCTCGGCTTGCCGTCTTCCTTGGCCGGCCACTCGATGCCGTCCGGGCGCAGCGCATACACCATGCGCACCACGTCCAGCAGATCCCAGCGCCCGCAATTGTTCTGCCATTCGCGCGCGTACGGATCGATCAGGTTGCGCCAGAACAGGAAGCGCGTGATTTCATCGTCGAAGCGGATGGTGTTGTAGCCGACCCCGATCGTGCCCGGCTCGCTGAAGGCGGCCTCGATCTGGCGCGCGAACTCGTGCTCCGGCACGCCCTGCTGCAGGCATTGCTGCGGCGTGATGCCGGTGATCAGGCACGATTGCGGATCGGGCAGGAAGTCGTTGGCCGGCTGGCAGTACAGCATGATCGGTTCGCCGATCTCGTTGAGTTCGGCGTCGGTGCGGATTGCGGCGAACTGGGCCGGACGGTCGCGGCGCGGCACGGCGCCAAAGGTTTCATAGTCGTGCCAGAGGAAGGTATGCGTGCTCATGTCTTGTTCTTGTGGTGCCGTGACGATTCAATGGCCGCCATGGTGGCACAGAACCACGGTTCAGTCACGGTCAGCAGTAGGGACGGGGAAGGTCAGGGCCGCGCGCGCCAGAACGGCCGCGCGGCCCGCAGGAGGTCAGTCGCAGACGCGGTCGCGGCCGGCTTCCTTGGCGCGGTACAGCGCGGCGTCGGCGGCGGCGATCAGCGCCTGCTCGTCGTCGCCCGGGTTCAGGCTGGCCACGCCGAACGAGCCGGTCAGGTGCGGCAGCGGCACGCGCATGTCGGGGAACACGATCGCCGCGCGCAGCTTCAGGCACAGGCGCTCGGCCACCATCGCCGCGAGCTCGGGCGAGGTGTTCGGCAGCACCGCCATCATCTCTTCGCCGCCGTAGCGCACGGCGTAGTCGGACGGGCGCAGCGTGTTGCGGATCAGTTCGGCTGCGACGCCGAGCGCGGTGTCGCCGGCGATGTGGCCGTGGCTGTCGTTGAAATTCTTGAAGTTGTCGAGGTCGATCATGATCAGCGACAGCGGCGACTTGTCCTGCGAGGCGCGCGCGATCAGCTTGGGCAGCATGTCGCCCAGCCAGGCGCGGTTGTACAGGCCGGTGAGCGGATCGTTGAGCGACAGCTGGCGGTAGAATTCGCCCAGCTTCTGGCGCCGGCGCAGCAGCGCGTTGGCGGCGCGGATACGGAACGACATCAGGCGCAGCAGGTTGCGCGCCAGCACGTGCGAACGGTCGATCAGTTCCCACACCAGTTCCGGTTCGATCACCAGCAGTTCGGTGTCCTCGGTCGCGGTCATCGCGGCCAGGTTGGCGGCGTCGTCCAGCACCGCCTGCTCGCCTGCGCTTTCGCCCGGGTTGATGCAGCTGGTGCCGCTCTCGTCGTCGGCGTGGGTGTCGGGCGCGATCTCGAGCTGGCCCGACAGCACGATGTACAGGCGCGCATGGCTGCCATCCTCGATGCGGCGGCCTTTTGCCATGCGCACGACCGCGCAGCTGGCCAGCATGTGCGCGACCGTGCTGTCTGTTTCATCGCGAAACAGCTGCAAGTCGCCGATGGTGGTGCGGTGCGCACCGAAAGTGCCGATCTGTTCCAAGTGTATCCTCTGGTTCGGCGCCACGCGGCGCCGGATTATAGTGTGCGGAATGATAGCGTATTCCGGGTTGCCGGTGCGGCAACGGAGTTCTGTAAGTGACAATACTTGAAGTGTGCCATGACTGACCCCTCGATTTCCTTAAGCCTGCCTTTGGATGCGCTCGGCAAGGCCCATCCGCCCGAGCCCGGCGCGCGCATCGTGTCGCTGGTGCCGTCCATTACCGAGCTGCTGTGCGAGCTGGGCCTGGCGCCGCAGCTCGTCGGCCGCACCGGCTTTTGCATCCATCCGAAAGCCGTGGTGGCCGACATCCCTAAGGTGGGCGGCACCAAGGACGTCAACCTGGACAAGATCCGGCGCCTGGCGCCGACCCACGTGATCGTCAACATCGACGAAAACGAAAAGCCGGCCGCCGACCTGCTGGCCGAATTCGTGCCGCACGTGGTGGTGACCCATCCGCTCAAACCGGCCGACAACCTGGATCTGGCGCGCCTGATGGGCGCCATCTTCGGCGTCGAGGCGGCGGCCGGGCGCTGGTGCGCCGCGTTCGAACGTGAACTGACGGCGCTGCGCGCATTGCCGCCGGGTCCGGCGCGCCGGGTGCTGTACTGCATCTGGCAGGATCCGTGGATGAGCGTCTCAAGCGGCACCTATATCGCCGCCATGCTGGCCGAGCTGGGCTGGCGCGTGCCTGACCTCGGCGCGGCGCGCTATCCCGTGTTCTCGTGGTCGGAGCAATTGGTGGACGGACTGGATGCGGTGCTGCTGTCGACCGAACCGTACCGCTTCACGGAAGCGCATGCGGACGCGCTCGAGAAACAGATCGGCATTCCGGTGCTGCTGGTCGATGGGGAAATGATGTCGTGGTACGGCAGCCGGGCGCTGGCCGGCGTGCGCTATTTGCGCGAACTGCGAGAAATGCTCGAAGGAAGCTGAAGCAAAGGCACGCCCCGGAGAGGCGTGCCACGCGATGGATCAGGAATCCGTCAGGTGCTTGTCGGCGGTCGCATCATCGGCCACCGGGGTGGCGGCGTGACGGTGCTTGTCCTGCAGGCGGCCGATGGCGCTATCGAGCGCGCGGGCCAGCTTGCCGCCGGCGTTGTTGATGGCCTGGTGCAGGTCGTTGGCATGTTCGTGCACCACGATCGGCGCCACGCCAGCCAGGCGCGCTTCCAGCATGCAATAGTTGCCGCCGTCTGCTTTCTTTTCCTTGTTCTCGTTGCTCAGGTGAACATCAACGCGGGTGACCTGGTCGCTGAAGCGGCCGATCGACGAACGCACGACGGTGTCCACGTGCTCGTCCAGGCCTTGATGTTTGTTGATGGTGTTATCGGTATTCACATTGATCTGCATGGATGGCTCCTGTTGTCGTTACGATTTCATCTTACACGCGCACGCCGCCGCGCCACGTTCGCTGCCGCACGCTGGGGTGGCAATAATGTGTGAGAAAAAAGGCAAGCCGCGCTGGCTATACTGGCCGCCGACCTGAAAGGAGCGCCGTATGCAGAAGAGATGGGAACGCTGGCGGGTCGGCACGCTTGCGGTCGGCATCGTCGCGGCGGGAACGCTGTGGATCCTGCGGCCGGTTGAGTCGGCGGCGCCGGCCGTGGCGGTGGCGGCGCCGGCGGCGGTACCGGCGACGCAAGCGAACGCCAGCTGGCCGGCTGCGGCGCCGGCGCACGTGGCCCAGGTCGTTGCCGCGTCGTTCCTCGACGCCGCAGCGCCGCCGATGCGCGACCAGGTCGAACGCCTGCTGGCGAGCGGCGATCCGCAGCAAGCCTACACCGCCTACCTGCTGGTGTCGGTATGCAGCCAGTTCAACCAGAAGGGCGATGTCGAGCGCTACGACGACGCGCTGCGCGCCAATCGCGGCCTGAATGCGGACGAGAAAAAGCAGATTTCCGGCATGTGCGGCCCGATGACCGAACGCGAGCGGCTGGCCCGGCTCGATCACCTGGCGCTTGCCGTCAAGGCCGGCGTTCCCGGCGCGGCCTGGGCCTGGGCTGCCGAAGGCCCGTTCGGCGACCCGAGCGCACTCAAGACGCGGCCGGACGATCCGCTGGTCAGGGAATGGAAAGCTGCAGCGACCGCGCAGGTCACCAGAGCAGCCGAAGCGGGCGACACGCTGGCATTGACGATCTGGGGCATGCAAAGCATCTACGGCTCGGACCTGGCCGAACGACAGCCGCAGCTGGGCGTCGGCTACCTGCTCGCGATGGACCTGATCGCCCTTGAACGCCTGGGGCCGAACCACCCGAAAGCCAGGGACTTCGAGAACGGCAGCGCGTTGACGCGCTTTTTCGAGAGCGAGGCCAAACTCACGCCCGGGCAGCGCGCCGCCGCGGTGGAGGCGGCGCGCCGCATCGCCGACCGGGTGAAGGCGCAGCGCCGGAGCGGCGCGGCCCTGTGAAACTTACTTCAGCTTTTCGCGCTGGTGCTCGTCCTTATGGTGCGGGAAGCGGTCCATTCTGGACAGCACCGGGAACAGCCAGGCCCAGATACCGGTCACGGCAATCGTCGCCGCGCCACCCAGCAGGATCGCGCGCGTCAGGCCCAGCCAGCCGGCGGTGATGCCCGACTCGAATTCGCCCAGCTCGTTGGAAGCGCCGATGAACACCGAGTTGACGGCGCTGACCCGGCCGCGGATCTCGTCCGGCGTCTCGTACTGCACCAAGAGATGGCGGATATAGACGCTGACCATGTCGCCCACGCCCGACAGGAACAATGCGCCCAGCGCGATGGCGAAGCTGTCGGTCGCGCCCAGCACCAGGATGCAGACTCCGAACAGCGCCACGCCGCCGAACATCCACAGGCCGACGCGGCGCGTAATCGGGAACATCGCCAGCGCGATCGAGCACAGGGCGGCGCCGGCGCCGGGCGCGGTACGCAGGAAGCCCAGGCCGGTGGGGCCGGCGCCGAGGATGTCGTGGGCGTAGGCCGGCAGCAGCGCGGTGGCGCCGCCGAACAGCACTGCGAACAGGTCGAGCGAAATGGCGCCCAGCACGATCGGGCGCGAGCGCACGAAGCGCAGGCCTTCGAGCAGGGTGCTCCAGCTGACCGGGGCTTTGTTGATGATCTGCTGGATGCTGTGCGTACGGCTCATCAGGAGCACGGCGAGGGTCAAGAGCGCGGCCGAGATCATGTGCACGGTCTGGGCGCCGAACACGTACAGCAGGCCGCCGACGATCGGACCGAGGATCATCGCCACGTGCATGGTCGACGAGCCGAGCGCCACCGCCTGGCTGAACTCGCGGTCCGGCACCAGGTTCTTGAGCACCGCCTGCGAGGCCGGCATCATGAAGGCGCGCGCGCTGCCGAATACCACCAGGATCGCGAACACCGGCCACACCACGGTGCTGCCGCTGGCGGTAAAGGCGATCAACATGGCACTGCACAGCAGCTGCACCGCCATGCACAGCATGACGATGATGCGGCGGTTGTAGCGGTCGGCCACGTGGCCGGCCCACAGGATCAGGACCAGGAACGGCGCGAACTGCGCCAGGCCGATCAGGCCGAGGTCGAACAGGCTGCCGGTGATCTGGTACACCTGCCAGCCGATCGCCACGCTCTGCATCTGGACGGCGAGGGTGGCGAGGAAGCGGGCGGAAAGGTAAAAGGCGAGGTTACGGTTGCGCAGGACGCCCAGCCGTCCGGATGGCGACATCAGGGACATGGAGTTTTCGGGTCACGTGAAGAGGCCGCCATTGTGCCCGAAGATACGGGATGGTGCCGGGGGCTGGTCGGCGCTATGTCACCGGCCCTACGAGGCAATCAACCCGCCAAATCGGCCTCGGTGGTGAATGCGTCGGCGAAGAATTCGTCCGGCGGCAGGCCGCACTGCGCGCTGTATTCGACGCGCGCCGAGTCGACCATGATCGGGGCGCCGCAGGCGTAGACCTGGTAGCCCGACAGATCCGGAATGTCCTGCATCACCGCCGCATGCACGTAGCCGCTGCGGCCGGTCCAGCCGTCTTCCGGCAGCGCGTCCGAGATCACCGGCACGTAGACGAAGTCGGGCAGGGTGGTTTCCCAGGCGCGGCACAGTTCATCCATGTACAGGTCTTGCGGACGGCGGCCGCCCCAGTACAGGCGTACCGGGCGCGTCGACTTCAGGTGCATCAGGTGCTCGACCAGCGCTTTGACTGGCGCGAAGCCGGTGCCCGAGGCCAGCAGCACGATCGGTTTTTCGGACTCTTCGCGCAGGAAGAAGCTGCCCTGCGGGCCTTCGAAGCGCAGGATGTCGCGCTCCTTCATGGCGCCGAACACGTGGTCGGTGAACAGGCCGCCCGGCAAATGGCGGATGTGCAGTTCGAGCGGACCTTCGAACGACGGCGCGTTGGCGATCGAGTAGGCGCGGCGCTTGCCGTCCTTGAGCAGGAACTCGATGTACTGGCCGGCGCGGTAGGCCAGCAGTTCGTTGGCCGGCAGTTGCAGCTTGACGATGGCGACGTCCGGCGCGGCTTTCTCGATCGCGGCGACGCGGGTCGGCATCTTGCGCAGCGGGTAGTCCGAGCTGCCGCCGACTTCGCGCGCCTCGATGGTCAGGTCGGCGTTCGGGACGGCGCAGCAGAACAGCGACATGCCTTGCGTCTTTTCGAGGTCCGACAGCGCGCGCTGCTGGTGCGGCTTGTGCTCCACGCTGCCGTCCACCACCTTGCCCTTGCACGAGCCGCAGGCGCCGTTCTTGCAGCCGTACGGCAGGCCGATGCCGGCGCGGATGGCGGCGGCAAGGACGGTTTCATCGGCTTCGCAGGTGAACTGGCTGCCGCTCGGCTGGACGGTGATCTGGAAGGTCATGCGGTATTCGTGAATGCGTGAAGGGCGCCGTGGCGCGCGGTTGAAATGAAGTTGTCTTGTTGCTACGGATGGGCGCTATTCTACACCGCGCCCCGGATTCGGGCGCGCAGCCGGGCGCGGCGCTGGGCCACCGTCCGGCCTCATCGCGGGCCTCACCGCGGGCCGGGCGGCTGTGCTACAGTGCCGCACTTTCACCGGCCCGACTTTTACCACACCGACTCACGATCATGTCCCAGCGCTTTCCTTCCAGCCTGCCGCGCCTGCTCATCGTCGGCTGCGGCGACGTCGGCATGCGCCTGCTGCCGCTGCTGCGCGGCCGCTTCAAGGTGTTCGCCGTGACCAGCCAGCCGGAGCGCCGCGCCGAACTGCGCGCCGCCGGCGCCACCCCGCTCGTCGCCGACCTCGACCGGCCCACCACGCTGCGCCGCCTGCGCAGCCTGGCGCCGTGGGTGCTGCACCTGGCGCCGCCCCAGGCCGAAGGAGAGCACGACCGGCATACGCGCCACCTGGTGGCGGCGCTGGGCGCGGTCAAGCGCCTGGTCTACGTCAGCACCACCGGCGTGTACGGCGATTGCGGCGGGGCGCTGGTGCACGAAGCGCGTCCGGTCGCGCCGCGCAATGCGCGCGCGCGGCGCCGCGTCGACGCCGAACGCATCCTGCGCGCCTGGGGCCTGGCGACCGGCGCCCACGTGTCGATCCTGCGCGTGCCCGGTATCTACGCCGCCGACCGCCTGCCGCTGCGGCGGCTGGAGCAGGGCACGCCGGCACTGCGCGCGGAAGACGACGTCTATACCAACCACGTGCACGCCGACGACCTGGCGCGCATCGTGCTGGCGTCGCTCTGGCGCGGCCGGCCCGGACGCGTGGTGCACGCGGTGGACGACACGCGCATGAAGATGGCCGATTATTTCGACGCCGTGGCCGACGCCTTTGATATGGCGCGTCCGCCGCGCCTGCCGCGCGCGCAGCTGCAAACGGTCGTGACGCCGATGCTGCTGTCGTTCATGTCCGAATCGCGCCGGCTCGACAACACCCGATTGAAACGAGAATTGCGGGTGCGCCTGCGCCATCCCGACGTCGCCACCACCCTGGCGCGATTGAGGAGCGCGCGCCACCCCGAAGGAGAAACTGCATGACCTATGAAGAATACCTGGACGAAGTCACCACCCTGATCGTCGAAAAATACGGCGTCACCGAAAAGGCGGCGATCAAGATCGTGGTCGACGCCCAGGACAAGGAATACTTCGTCGCCCACGACGACGACCGCGCCATGCGCACGATCGACCGCGCGCACGACGATGCGCGCGCGCTGTTCAAGGCCAGCGCACCGGCCGGCGGTGCGGCTGCCAAGCCAAAACGTCCGCGCAAGTAAAGCAGCTTTGCCGGCGGCCTGAAAATGCCGCAGCCGGCAGGTAGCGGTTGCCACCTGCCGGCCGCGTGGGACAGACCTGATCAGGCTGCCTGCAGCGACTTGCCCGGTGCGCCGCACCAGGCGACCGCGCTGCTGGCCACGACCGACGGCGCGCCGCACCACGCGACGTCGTTACCGGCGCTCAGCGATTTGCCCGGAGCGCCGCACCAGGCGGTCTTGACGCTGTCGGCCAGCTTTTTGCCGGGGGCGCCGCACCACGCGGTATCGGTGGCCTTGCGCGCCTGCTTGCTGGGAGCGCCGCACCATGCGGCATCGGTGACCTGCTTGCTCGGGGCGCCGCACCAGGCGGCGTCGGTGACTTGCTTGCTCGGCGCACCGCACCAGGCGGCGTCGGTCGTCTGCTTGCTCGGGGCGCCACACCATGCGGCGTCGGTGGTTTCCTTGCTCGGAGCACCGCACCATGCCGCGTCGGTCGCTTGCTTGCTTGGAGCGCCACACCATGCGGCGTCGGTCGCTTCCTTGCTTGGGGCGCCACACCATGCCGCTTCGGTGGCTTCCTTGCTCGGCGCGCCGCACCATGCCGCATCGCCGCGCACCACGGCGCCGAACTGGGCTTCGTACATTTCGCGCATGCGCTCGCCCGCCTTGACCCGTTCGCCTTCATCGGCGCCTTCGCCCATGCCGACGTACGGGTAGTGGTGCAGGAATTCCCCGAACAGGGCCTGGCAGTCGCGGGCGTACTTCATGGTGTCGAGGATGTGGTAGTGCCAGAACATGTCGACGTCGAGCGTCGGCGACACCATTTCGTCCGGGTAGGCGTGGGTCAAAAACAGGAAGCGGCGATACTCGGCTTCCACAGCATTGGCGCGGCGTTCCGACCAGCCTTCGCCCGACTCCACGTGCATCAGTTTCATTTTGATCGGCGCCAGGTCGAGCGCCTCGAAGACTGCAAATTCGCTTTTGTTCGACATTTGATTCACCTCATTTTGAATTGTGATGGTGCTGCTGTTTTATCCCTGGTTTTGGTACGGCGGTGCTGCGGGTATTTTCTGGTGGCGGCCTCCTGCTTGCGAGTGGGCTGACGGTTCGGTGTTTGACTGATGACAGTGATAAACATTTTCCTGCGGACAGTCATTTGAACTGTTGCGATAGCGCAAGCATGGAAATGGATGAATCCTTTCGGCAACACACTGCTCTGCACACCTCCCGCTTCAAGCGGCGGCCCGATTCAGATCGCGGCCGCGCGTACCGGCGTCTTCCAGCGCCATGTCCGTGTCGGCCTCACCGCCGACGGGTATCGTCACCACGATCGTGGTGCCGGATTCTGGTCCGCTGCTCACCGAAAACGCGCCGCCCAGGATGGCCACGCGTTCCTCGATGCCCACCAGGCCGAATGAGCCGTGGCGGTTGCGACTGCCCGGCTGCATGCCGACACCGTTGTCGCGGATGGTCATGGTCAGCATGCCGGCCTGCTGGTGCAGGTCGATGCGCACCTTGGTGGCGCGTGCATGGCGCGCCACATTGTTGAGCGACTCCTGCAGGATGCGGAAGAAGGCGGTGGCGCAACCGTCGTCGATGCGGTGGTCGTCGCCGTCGTCCACCAGCTCGCAGGCGATGCCGGTGCGGCGCGCGAAATCGGCCACCTGCCAGTCCACTGCCGCGCTCAAGCCCAGGTCGAGCACGTTCGGGCGCAGGTCGTTGATGATCTGGCGCACGCTGCGGATGGTGACTTCGATCTGGCGCACCGTGGCCTCGGCGCGCGCGTGCAGGCGGCGCTGGCCGCCGCGGGTGCGGTTGGCCAGGAACTCGGCCTCGATCTTCAATGCCAGCAGGTTCTGCGCCAGGTCGTCGTGGATCTCGCGCGCGATGCGCTTCCTTTCGCCTTCCTTGATCTGCTCGGCATGCGCGGCCAGCATGCGCAGCTTCTCGTGGCTGGCCTGCAGCTTGGCCTGGCTGGCGCGCACTTCGCGCGTCATCTCTTCGGCCATGCGCAGGGCGTTGCGGCGCGACGAGGCCAGGGTCTGGAACAGCGCATACAGCAGGGCGGTGCTCATGCCCACCGCGAACGCCGCCAGCCACGGGTAGTACATGTCGAAGCGGGTGTACAGCGCCGACTTGGGGATGGTGAAGTCGGCGCGCCACAGGCGCTGGTTGAACTCGATCGGCAGGCTGGTCGCGAACACGCTGCCGTCGTCCGGCGGCAGCGCCGGATGGGGATGCTCGACGGTGGCCAGGCTGTCGTACAGGGTGGCGCGCGGCGGCGCTTCGTCCGGCTCGGGCGCGGTGGCGGTGAGTTCGGTCAGGATCAGGCGCGCACCCTGGACCGGAAATTCGTCCAGCACCCCGCTCACCAGCGGCGTGACGCCAAAACCCAGGCCGGCCGAGCCGGCATAGGCCAGGCGGCGCTGCTCGATGCTGGCGGTGGGCAGGTCGCTGCGGTACACCGGCAGGCGCAGCGCCAGGCCGCTCTGGTTGGGGCCGGCTTTGAGCGCGATACGGGTGCCGGACGCGCTCAGGGTGCCGTTGTCGCGCGCCGTGGCCAGCGCCCGGCGCACCGCGCCGCGCGCTTCCAGGTCCAGGCCCAGCTTGTCGAGCGCGTGCGGCGGCAGCGGTTCGATGAAGACCAGCACGGTGTAGGTGTCGCGCTCCGGCAACGCCTGCAGCGGCTGGAAGCGCTGCACGCCGTGGCGGGCCAGGCGTGCGCGCAATTCTTCGTTGAGTGCCGGCAAGTGCTCGGCGCGCACCGCACGCGCGTAGTTGATGACCTCGATGCCGGAGAAATTGCGCGTGATGTCGAGCTGGGCCACGTACTGGCGGAACTGGTCGGCGCTGGTCTCGGGGTTGGCGCGGAACAGGCCGGCCACGCCGCGCAGCACGTCGCTGTAGCTCTTGATGCGGGCGTCGATGGTGTACTGGGCGGCGCGCGCCATGCCGCGGAAGCGGGTACGGGCGTCGCTCTCGATCGCCTCGGAGGTGGCGAAGTAGCTGGCCGCCCCGAACGCGAGCGACAGCAGGGCGCCCGTGATCAGGGTGGCCGGGGTCGACATCGAGAAAGGGCTGGTTGGGGTCATTTGCATTTGCCTCACAAAGACTGTGCAGGATCAAATCGCGTTCTGTGCAGGATCAAAGTGCATCCATGGCGATACGCTAAGCAAATTTTCGACTAATCGTAGCTATCAGCTCTGCTAGGGTTGGTTAAAAAGGCTTGCTGCATAGCACTGCGGCGTCCGATCCCGGGGAGGGAAGGGACGCCGCAGAGGGGCGCTTCAGAAGGGGCTCAGCCCTTCGGTTAAGGCTCAGCGCATCAGTTGAAGCTCAGCCCATTGTTGCTGGCGTTGCTGACCTTCTTGCCTTTCAGGTCGACTGTGAAATGGTCGCTCGGCTTGGCCGAACCGAGGCCCTTGAGGATTGCGAACACCTGCTTGAACTGGTGCTGGAAGGCGGTGCCGACCGGGTTCTGGTCGGACAGCTTGTCGCCGCTACGCACTGGCGCGGCCGGGCTGGCCGGGAAGGCCGCCATCAACACCTTGTACTGGTTGACGCGCTGCTGCCCCATGTCGCGCAGGGCCAGTTCGCCGGCGTACACGGTGCGGTGGAAGTCGCCGTAGAACTCGTAGGCGGTCAGGTTGGCGAAGTCGTCCAGGCGCAGGCCGGCGGCGGTGGCCAGCTTGTCGGCGCGGGCGGTGGCGTCGGCCCAGTCGGTGCTCAAGGTGGAGGCCGTTACTGGCATGCCGGCCGCCGTGCCGGCGGCAGCGCACGAGGCGGTCAGCGGCACGATGCCCGGCGCATCCTTCAGCTGCGCCAGCGTGACCCTGGTCTGCAGCTGCGACAGGATCAGCATCTGCTTGCCGTTCAGGTTCATCGCCGCTTCCTTCATCTCGCATGGCCAGTACTCGTCCATGAAGCGCAGGCGCGACAGTTCGCCGAAGTAGTAGCGCGTGTATTCGCCGTACGAGCGGGTGTCGAGGATGGCGCGGTCCCAGCGCTTGCCGGCATCGGCCGGAATGCTGCTGCCCTTCAGGTAGTCGTTCTCGACCACGTACAGCGGGAACAGCTCGGCAAAGCGCGGCACCGTGTTCAGGGGCATGGTCTGGACGTCGATCGTCTCCGCATCCTTGTAGGTAACGATCTTGTAGGCCGCTCCGTACACCGCCAGCGATGGCGACTGCACGTTGACCAGGTAGTTGCCGCCGGTGTCCTGGTGGTCGTTGGTGCCGTTGAAGTGCATGTGGCCGCCCACGTGCAGGCGCAGGCCGGTGGCGGCCACCGCATTGGCGACGCTGGCGTCCGGCACACGCGCGGTCTGGAACGCGCCCGACTTGAACACGGCCTTCATGGCGTCGGTCTGGTTGGCGTAGAAGTCCATGGTCGGGTAGTGCGAGAAGGCCATCAGCTGCTTGCCCTCAAGCTTGGCGCGCGCCGCCACCGACTTGATGTAGTCCATCAGGAACATCTTGTGGGTGATCACCTTGTTCCAGCCGGCATTGCCGGCGCCGTCGTAGCCCTTGAAGTCGTTCGGCCTGGCCGGATCGAACTTGGCGTTCGGCACGAACACGTTGGCGTCGATCGACAGCAGCCACAGGCCCTTGACCGGTTCCACCAGGTAGGTGCTGTCGATCATGTTGACGCACTTGGTGAAGGCCTTGCCGAGTTTGGCTTCGCCGGCGGCCTTGTAGGCGCCGCCCGAACCCTCGGCGCAGATCTCGAACTGGCGTTTGCTGGTTGCCGATTGCGCGACCGCTTCGTCATAGCTGTACTTGCCGCCCGTGTACTTGCTGAACGGGGTTTCCCACAGCAGGTCGGCCTTGTTCGGCATGAAACCGAACTCGCCCATCTTGGTCATCAGCTTGTCGTAGCCTTGCTCCATCAGCTGGTCGGTGCAGACCACGCTCGGGTCCTTGGCGACGCAGGCGGCGTTGCTGGTGGCGTAGACCTTCTGTTCCTTGCCCTCTTTGGTGAGGAAGTCGTTCTTGCCGGCTTCCTGGTCGTCGTAGGGCTCGACCGGATCGTGGTTGCCCGGCGCCAGGAAGAAGCGCATGCCCTTGGCCTGGTACTGCTTCATGACGGCGGCGATGCCGTCGACGTTCATCGGCTGGGCGTCGTCGGTGTAGTCGCCCGGCAGCGCCACGTAGCGGATGCCCTTGGCGTAGGCGTCGTCGAGCGCGGCGTAGAAAGCGAAGTAGTTTTCGTTGAACAGGCGCGTCGAGGTCAGCTGCGCGTACATGGTGCGGATGGACGCGTTCTTGCCATCCTTGGTCGGGATGCCGTTGAACTGGGCGCTCTTGAAGTCGCCGTAGACGTCCTGGAAGTGGACGTCGCTCATGAAGGCGACGGCGGTGCTGACCGGGGCCGGGGTCGGTTCCGGGGTTTGCACCGGCGGCGTGGTCGGCGTGGTCGGTGGCGCGTCGGGTTCGCCAGGGGTGCAGGCGGCCAGCAGGGCCAGGGTCAGCGCTGCGGCGCCAGTAGAGATCAAGCGGGTCATGCAATGCTCCGGTCATCGAGATGGCCGGGATAATTGCATTCTTGCATGACCGCGTTGTTACATGACCGCGTTAGTACATGCCGACTTTGTTGCCGGCTGCGCCGTGCGCAGGCTGGACGACGATCTTGCGGCTGACCCGGACACTGGCGCCGCTGCCGGCATCGACCACGTTCGCCGACACCGTGTACAGGCCTGGCGTCGTAGAGATGTGCCGCGCGCTGCTGGTGACGATCCCAGTCCTGCTGTGGATCGCGGCGAAGCGCGCACCTCCCGGCGTCACGACCACGGCGCCGACCTTGTCCTCGGCTGTGACATTGACGCTGGCGCCATCACCCCATGACCACGCGACCCTGTAGCGCGCTCCCGGTTTGTCGCTGCCGATACCGACTGCGGTTTCGAACGTCGCGCCGACTGGCGTCATATCGGCTCCCATGAGCGGCCCCACCGTGTGCGGACAGGTGCAGCGCGCGCCGTTCATCGGCTTGAGCAGCACCAGGCCGGTGCTGGCCCGCGCAACGATCGCGCCATTGTCGGAAATGGCCAGCGGCGTCTCCAGGGTCAGGCTGGGCGGTACGTGGCGCAGGCGCTTGCTCAGGTCGACCATGCCGGCTTCGGCACGCCAGACGAACGGCCGCAGCTGGCCCGATGCGTCGTCGGAGGTGCCGATCACTTGCCCGTTGTTGTTGGCGCCGTTGGGCGCCGAATAGGCGCCGCCCAGCGTACCCAGGTCATTGACGCCGCCCACGCCGGTCCAGGTGAAGGCGCGGGAATTACCGGCGGCATGCTGGTGTACGAAAAGGCGACCTGACCGCTGGCATTGATCGCAACGTCGCCGAAATGCTCTCCATCGCTGAGGTTGATGACGCGGTACATGGTCTTGCCGGAGCCGGCGTGCTGCGCCTGCGCCTGTGCCGGATACGTCGCGCTCATCAGCGCAAGTGCAGCGAGCAGGAACAAGGACAGGAATACGGCGATGGCGCGATGCTCCACGCCATGGGATTTCAATGGCATACGTTCTCCATTCGAAAGACGTTGAGGCGCTCCCCCTGATCATCGTTTGGGGCGCCCGGTTCCCCATCATGGCGGGACCCGATCAATGCGTAGATGAAGTACGTCATGCGCGCACCCGCGCACGGCTGATCTGGATTGAAGCGGTCCGGCCCGAGACCGGCTAGCACGCCACGACGCGACCAGGCATCGGGCTAAATAAAAATCCCGCCGCGGCAGCACCGGGGCGGGATTTTTAATCGGGCCAGAAAACTTACTTGCCCCAGCTGTCTTTCAGCGTCGTCACGCGGTTGAACACCGGTTTGCCCGGCGTCGAATCCACGCGATCGGCCACAAAGTAGCCATGGCGCTCGAACTGGAAGCGCTGGTCGCCCACCGCATCCTTCATGCCCGGTTCCAGGTAGGCGGTGATGGTCTCGAGCGCATTCGGATTCAGTGCGGCCTTGAAGTCCTTGCCGCCCGCATCCGGCTGCGCTTCAAGGAACAGGCGGTCGTACAGGCGCACTTCAGCCTCGAGCGCGGCGGCGGCGCTGACCCAGGTGATGTTGCCTTTCACCTTGTAGTTGTCGGCGCCCGGCGTGCCGGACTTCGAATCTTCGAAGTACCTGACATGCACGGCGATGACATTGCCGGCCTCGTCCTTGTCGAAGCCGGTGCATTCCACCACGTAGCCGTACTTCAGGCGCACGCGGCTGCCCGGCTGGTCGCCCACCGGCGGGGTGAAGCGGAAGTAGCCCTTGGTCGGGATTTCCATGAAGTCTTCCTTCTCGATCCACAGCTCGCGCGTGAACGGGAAGGTGCGCACACCCATTTCCGGGTGGTGCGGGTGGACCGGCGAGGTGCACTGGTGCGCTTCGCCTTCCGGGAAGTTGTCGACGATCAGCTTCAACGGACGCAGCACGGCGATGGCGCGCGGCGCCTTCGGATCCAGGTCGTCGCGCAGCGCGCCTTCCAGCGTGCCCATGTCGATCCAGCCGTCGGCCTTCGACACGCCGATGCGCTCGCAGAACAGCTGCAGCGACTCGGGCGTGTAGCCGCGGCGGCGCAGCCCGACGATGGTCGGCATGCGCGGGTCGTCCCAGCCGGTGACGACGCCGTCGTCGACCAGCGCACGGAGTTTACGCTTCGAGGTGACGACATAGGTCAGGTTCAGCCGTGCGAATTCGTACTGGCGCGGCACCGGGCGCTGGAAGAAGCCGCCTTCGGCCAGGGTCTCGACCAGCCAGTCGTAGAATGGGCGGTGATCCTGGAATTCCAGCGTGCACAGCGAGTGCGTGATGTTCTCGATCGCGTCCGAAATCGGGTGCGTGTAATCGTACATCGGGTAGATGCACCACTTGTCGCCGGTGCGGTGGTGGTGCGCGTGGCGGATGCGGTACAGGGCCGGGTCGCGGTTGGTCATGATCGGCGAAGACATTGCGTCTTCGCTCATCTTGGCGCGCAGGATGTGTTCGCCGTCCTTGTACTTGCCGGCGCGCATGTCACGGAAGATCTGCAGCGATTCTTCGACAGGACGGTTGCGGAACGGCGAGTTGGTGCCCAGCGTGCCGAAATTGCCGCGGTTCTTCGCCATCTCTTCGGCGCTCTGGCTGTCGACGTAGGCGTAGCCCTTGGTGATCAGGTACTCGGCCATTTCGTACAGGCGGTCGAAATAATCGCTGGCGTAGTACAAATGCTCCTTGCTCTCATCCTGCCACGAGAACCCCAGCCATTTGACGCTGTCCATGATGGTGTCGACGTATTCCTGGTCTTCCTTTTCAGGATTGGTGTCGTCGAAGCGCAGGTGGCAGATGCCCTGGTAGTCGCGCGCCAGGCCGAAGTTCAGGCAGATCGACTTGGCGTGGCCGATGTGCAGGTAGCCGTTCGGCTCCGGCGGGAAGCGGGTGATCACGGACGGCAGGCCGGGGCGGTCGTGGGTGCCGGCGGCGCGGTCGGATTCGACGATTGCGCGCACGAAGTTGGACGACGGTGCATTGCCCGGCGCCGGGGTGTTCTTGTCGTTGCTCATGAAAAAAAATGTTCTGTAGGGGTAAGTTCCGGGCATTTTACCGTAGTCAGGCCGCGCCGAGGGTGGGCGCGGGCAGGCGCGCATGTCCGTACGCCGCCGCCTTTCCGTTTTCTATAGGATAATCTCGCTTTTCGCCCACCAATCGGGCGTCGATATCGGCTCTGCCGGGAGAATTCCAATTGGAAAATTTATACGCGATCCTCGGCGTCGCGCCCAACGCCAGCGACGACGAGATCAAGAAGGTCTACCGTTCGCTGGCCATGCGCTACCACCCGGACCGTAACCAGGCCCCGGGCGCCGAAGCGCGCTTCAAGGCGGTCAGCAAGGCTTATGAGGTGCTGTCCGATCCGGTCCAGCGCGCCGAGTACAACCAGAGCGTAAACCATCGCATCGTGCTCGACGCCGAAGCCGAAGCCTTTGAATTGTGGCGCTCGCTGTTCGCGCTCAATGGCGTGAACCTGCCGGCGCACTGACGCGCTCAAACCCAGCATGGCGGCGCGCGCCAAAGCGCGTTGCAAAGCAACCCCCACAGGATAGAACATGAAACACGTACATCCCGAATTCTCTTTCCAGTCGCGTGAACTGGACGGCCAGATCGAAGGCACCCTGGGCGACCCGCCCAACAAGAAGAACTACGACATGATGGTCGGCGCGCTGGTCTCGGAATACGCTTCCGGCGGCGGCCTCGACGACGTCAACATGATGGCCTTCGCGCTGGTCGACCGCATCCGCTTCCTGGACGCCAAGGGCCTGATGCGCGAAGCGGCCGACTACGAAGGCGACGACCCGGCGCGCGTGTTCGCGATGGCCGAGTGCAGCGGCGACGACGGCAAGGCCATGTACGAGTCGATGACCGCCAACTACCCGGAACTGGCGCGCCAGGCGATCATCACCGCCTTCCTGTTCAAGAACCAGGGTCGCTGGGATGACGACGACCAGTCGCTCGAGCAGCTCGGCCGCAACGACGACGGCGACGACCACGACGAGGACGAAGGCCCGGCATCGGACGACTTTGCCGGCCTGTTCGACGAAGGTGAACGCGATGACCGATAAATTCGACGATAGCGCTGACGATAGCAAGAACAGCAACCTGCCGGCGCTGGTCAGCCAGGTCGGCGAACTGGTGCTGGCAGGCTCGCTCGAGCACGCCGAAGAGGTGTTCTCGAAAGCTGCCGACGAGCATGGCGACTACGCCGTGGCGCAGGTGCTGACCGAGCTGCCGCCGCAGGTCACCGCGCTGCACCTGTCCGGCTTCGACGGCGCCAAGACTTCGCTGGCGACGATGCTGGTGCCGCCCAAGGCCTGGGCCGACAGCCTGGCCTACATCGCCGCCACCTGGCAAGAGAACATGATCGAGGACGATCCCGAGCGCATCGCCGAGAACCTGTTCAACCACGTCCACGGCGTGGTCTACGCCCAGGACGACGAGGATCGCCGCAACGAACTGCTGGAAGCGGCTTCCGCCACCGACCACGGCGCCACCGTGTTCGCGATCATGTGGTCGCTCGCGCCAAAGGAAATCCTGGAAGTGGCGGGCGAGATCCTGTCGAAAGGACGTTACGTCAGCGGCCAGACCAGCGCCGACAGCGACATCGTGCCGCTGGCGGTCGACCTGGCCAAGGCCAGCGAAGACGGCTGGGAGCGTTCGCTGCTGGAACTGTTCCCGGAATTCCGCCACAGTGCCGAAATGGCCGAGATCGAGCTGCCGGACGATCCGGACGAAGAGTCCGAATTCATGCAGCGCTCGACCCGCGACCTGCTGCTGCGCCTGCGCAAGCAGGTGCCGTCGGTGCGCAGCCGCGCCGCGCGCAGCCCGCGCCGCAGCATGGGCACGGACATCTTCTCGTGACGGGAGCGCCATCCACGATGTTGCCAGCAATCGTCATCGAACAACCGCCGCGCCTGGTGCGCGCGATCAAGCTGCTGCCGGGCGAAGCGACGCCGGAAGAAGCGGCGATCCTGGCCGACGAGCTGTCCGGGATCACCGCCATGGTGGCCGAGAAGTTCACCAACGACCGCACCGCGGAAGGGATCCAGCGCGCGCTGCTGCTCAGCGTGGGCGGGATCTCGCTCGGCCTGGAAGCGCTGATCCAGACCGAGACCGAGGGCGACCTGGACGCCGTCGACATCCTGATCGGCGACGGCGCCGAGCACGCGTTCCAGGCGGGTTTCCGCATGATCCGCGAGCTGGCCGCGCTGCCCGAGGACAGCCTGGTGGGCGAGTACGACAACGATCCGGTGTACGCCCAGCGGCGCCTGAAGGAACTGTTCGTCGACATCTGCACCGCCGATCCGGGCGAATCCTGGACCGGCTACGAACGCTACCAGGGCCAGCTGCGCCAGCGCCAGCAGGTGCAGGCAATCGTCGAGGCGGCGCGCTGGCTGCGCCGCAACCACTACGAGGGTCCGGTCAACGACCCTGACCTGAACGCCGAAGGCGTGATCGCGATGGCGATCATTTTCGCGGTGGAAGGGGGCGCACGCATCACCGCGCGCACCGGCCAGAAGGAATTCGAGCGCTTCGTCAAATCAGTGCGCAAGAACAATCCCGACTTCGAAGCCGGCTGGGCCGAGCTGATGGCGCGCATTCCGCCCGCGCACCAGGCCGTGATTGCCGAGCGCATCGAGACCTACCGCAGCAGCTGCACCGTGCTGCAGCAGATCGCAACCAAGGCCACCATGGCCCAGCTGTTCACCGAACTGGAAAACTACGCCGGTTCGGAACTGGACGCGGAATATCCGTGAGCCTTTGCCGGTGACGACGGCAGGCGCGCGTATCCAGGCCGGCAGACCGGAGTTCCGGCGCATCAACCGGGCCATGGCCTTCGGCGGCTTCTCGATCTTCGCGCTGCTGTACTGCGTGCAGCCACTGATGCCGCTGCTGGCGCACGACTTTCACTTGTCGCCCGCGCAGAGCAGTCTGGCGTTGTCGAGCTCCACCGTGATGCTGGCGCTGGCGCTGCTGGCGTCGAGCAGCGTGGCCGACCGCTTCGGGCGCAAGACCGTGATGGTGGCCTCGATGGTCAGCGGTGCGCTGCTCACGCTCTTGTCGGCGTTCGCTGCCGACTACATCCACCTGGTCGCCATCCGGGCGCTGCTCGGCCTGATGCTGGGCGGGCTGCCGGCAGTCGCCATGGCGTATCTGGGCGACGAGATCGAACCGACCTCGCTCGGCCTGTCGATGGGCATGTACATCAGCGGCAGCGCCTTTGGCGGCATGAGCGGACGGGTGATCTCGGCCTTCATCAGCGACTTCGCTTCCTGGCGCCTGGCGGTAGGATTATTGGGCGCGGCCGGGCTGTACGCGGCGTGGGAATTCTCGCGCAGCCTGCCGCCGTCGCGCCACGGCAGCGTGCGCGCGGCGCGCGGGCCCGGCTTCATCGAGGGCCTGCGCATCCACTTGCGCGACCCCGGCCTGCCATGGCTGTTCGCGCTGCCGTTCCTGCTGATGGGCAGTTTTGTCAGTCTGTACAACTACATCGGCTACCGCCTGCTGGCGCCACCATTCGAGTTGCGTCAGAGCGCGGTCGGGCTGCTGTCGCTGCTGTATCTGCTCGGCATCTTCAGTTCGATGTGGGCGGGTAAGCTGGCCGACCGGCTGGGACGGCGTAACGTCTTGTGGATGTTCATGGCGCTGATGATCGGCGGCCTGTGCATCACCCTGGTCGAGTCGGTCGTGGCGACCGTGCTGGGCGTCGGCCTGGCCACCTTTGGCTTTTTCGCCGCGCACTCGGTGGCCAGCAGCTGGGTTGGCAGGCGCGCCCGGCCGCCGCAGGCGCTGGCCTCGGGCATTTACCTGTTCTTCTACTATCTTGGATCGAGCGTGGTGGGATGGTTCACCGGCTACGTGTACGAGCACCGGGGCTGGAGCGGGGTGGTGGCGCTGCTGGGTGGGATCCTGATGCTGGCACTGCTGATCGCACTGCGCCTGCGCCGGCTGGCGCCGCTACCGCCGGCCGCCTGAGCCATCGGCTCAGCGCGGCATGCGCACGTGGTGCGGAAACGGCGTGATCGCTTCCGACACCAGCTGTGCCGGCGTTGGCTTGCGGCAGTGCTCGGGCTGGGCCAGCACGCGCTCGATGACGGCAACCGGCACGCCCTTGAACTCCATGTAGCGGCGCGCCTGGACGGCGTCGCGCACGCCCAGGATATTCAGGCCGCGTGCCACGGCGTTCGCGGTGGCGTCATCGCTGCGTCGCTGGCGCACATGCATGGGACTACACTTCCATTCAATCAATTTCAAGAAACAAGGCGCAATCCTTCACACGATGGCCATTGCGCGATTGGCGCGATGATACCCGTCCCGGGTCGTCGCTGCCAGTCCCTGCGGCCACTTGCACGGTGGCGAAGGACAAAAAAATACCACGCGAGGCGTGGCATTTTTGATACTGCATCGACGGCCCATGGCCGTCGGGGCGGCAATTAACGGCGCGCGGCGCGGTTGATCGGCGGACGCGGGGCGCCGGCGCTCTTGCCCAGGTGACGGAAGGTGATCCGGCCCTTGCTCAGGTCGTAAGGCGACATTTCCAGGCTGACCTGGTCGCCGGCGATGATGCGGATGTGGTTCTTGCGCATCTTGCCCGACGTGTAGGCGATCAGTTTGTGGCCATTGTCGCAGTCGACGCGATAACGCGAATCGGGCAGGACTTCAGACACCACGCCATTCATTTCGATGAGTTCTTCTTTTGCCATGATGGGGCTCCGGTTAATTTAATCAATAAGCGCCGGTTCCAGCCAAATACGCGGAAACGGGCGGGGCAGCCTGTGCGGCAGGCTGCATGTCACGGTGAACATATTGGCGCGGCGCGGACGCCTTGCCGAAAAAGTCTGAATGGAACAGCGGGCGGCGGCGCGACAAAGTGCGGTTGCATCGCGGCGCGGGGCGTTCCGAGTGAGAAATACCAGTTGGGGGAGGAATGAATATTTTCAAGGCCACCCGGGAAGCCGCTGCGACTCTTGCGCGGCCTTGTTTGAAGAAGCACGAACGTTCCAACAACGAGCATTATAGCACAGCGCCTACGATGGCGCTGGGTTAGCGCTCAATGCCCCGATCAATCACGATATAATGGTTGTTTAAATCGCAGGTCGTTCGGTCCACGCTCCCCGGCGTCGGTCATCGGGATGACCGCAGACCAAGGCCGTTCATGACCGACGCAGCAGCTTCCCGCATTTCCACCGGCATCGACGGCCTCGACGACATCCTGGGTGGCGGCCTGACCCCGCAGCGCCTGTACCTGGTGGAAGGCTCGCCCGGCGCCGGCAAGACCACGCTCGGCCTGCAGTTCCTGCTCGACGGCGCCGCCCGCGGCGAAAGCGGCCTGTACATCACGCTGTCCGAAACTGCCGACGAGCTGAGCGCGGTAGCGCACAGCCACGGCTGGGACATCTCGGCGCTGTCGCTTTACGAGCTGGCTGGCGACGAGGAGCTCGGCCTGGACGCGCAGCAGTCGGTGTTCCACCCGTCCGAGGTCGAGCTGGGCGAAACCACCCGCAACGTGATGAACCGGGTCGATGAACTGCGCCCGCAGCGGGTGGTGTTCGACAGCCTGTCCGAAGTGCGCCTGCTGGCCCAGAATCCGCTGCGCTACCGGCGCCAGATCCTGGCCCTGAAGCAGTTTTTCTCGGCGCGCTCCTGCACCGTGCTGATGCTGGACGACAAGACCGCCCAGTCCGACCAGCACCTGCACAGCATCGCCCACGGCGTGATCAGCCTGGAGCAGATCGCGCGCGAATACGGCAAGGAGCGGCGCCGCGTGAACATCGTCAAGATGCGCGGCATCCGCTTCCGCGGCGGCTACCACGACTACACGCTCGACACCGGCGGCATCACCATGTACCCGCGCCTGATCGCAGCCGAGCACGGGGGCGAATTCGTGCCGGCGCTGGCCTCGAGCGGTTCCGACGGCCTCGACATGCTGCTGGGCGGCGGCCTGGTGCGCGGCACCAATACCCTGGTGGCGGGACCGTCCGGGATCGGCAAGACCACCCTCACCACGCGCTGCCTGCTGGCGGCGCTCGAGCGCGGCGAGCAGGCAGCGTATTATCTGTTCGACGAGGGCCTGGGCACCTTCTTCGCGCGCAGCCGCCAGCTCGGCCTCGACCTGCGTCCGTACGTCGACAGCGGTCTCTTGACGGTGCACCAGATCGACCCGGCCGAGCTGTCGCCGGGCGAATTCACGCAGATGCTGCGTGATGCGGTCGAACAGCGCAATACCTGCTTCATCGCGATCGACAGCCTGAACGCCTACCTGCAGGCGATGCCGGGGGAACACTACCTGACGCTGCAGATGCATGAGCTCTTGTCTTACCTGAACCAGCAGGGCGTGACCACGGTGATGATCCTGGGCCAGCACGGCCTGGTGGACGAGGCGCGCACCGACGTCGACCTGAGCTACCTGAGCGACAACACCATCCTGCTGCGCTTCTTCGAGGCCAACGGCAAGGTGCTGCGCGCGATCAGCGTCATCAAGAGCCGCACCACCGAGCACGCGCACAGCATCCACCAGCTGCAGCTGGGCCAGGGCGGGGTGCGTATCGGCGCCGCGCTCGAGGGCTTCCAGGGCGTGCTGACCGGCATCCCCACCTATCATGGGGCGACGCCGATGATGGTACAGGAAGCGAATGACGCCGCCTGAAGCGCCTGAGGCGCACGCGGCGCACCAGGCGCACCAGGCGCACGAACAGCGGCTCCTGATCGTCGCCCCGCACGGACGCGACGCCGAGGTGATGGCGGCGGTGCTGCAGCGCGACGGCCTGGCCTGCGAGACGCTGCCCGATGTTGCGCGCCTGACCGCCAGCATCGAGGCCGGCGCCGGCGCCGCGATCCTGGCCGAGGAAGCGCTGCATGGCCAGGATGGCACCGACCGCGCCGGCGGCGCCGAACTGCACGCCTGGCTCGAGCGCCAGCAGCCGTGGTCCGATTTTCCCTTCATCGTGCTGCTGGCCAAGGCGGTCGGCCCGGCGCACGCCGGCAACCGCGCGCGCCTGGCCACGCTGGGCAACCTGATCCTGCTCGAGCGCCCGCTCAACGCCGAGACCCTGCGCAGCGCCGCCGCCTCGGCGCTGCGCGCGCGCCGCCGCCAGTACCAGGCGCGCGCGGTGCTGGCCGACCGCGAACGCACCGCCGCCAGCCTGGGCCAGAGCCAGGATGCGCTGGTGGCGCTCAACGAAACACTCGAGTCGCGCATCGAGGAACGCACGCGCGCCCTGGCCCAGGCCAACGACCGCCTGATGAACGAAGTGATCGAGCGCGAGCGGGTGCAGCAGGCGATGGTGCAGTACCAGAAGATGGAAGCGATCGGGCGGCTCACGGGCGGCATCGCGCACGACTTCAACAACCTGCTCAATGTGGTGCAGGGCAGCATGGACCTGATCCTGCTGAAGTCGCAGGACGAATTCGTGCGCGCGCGCGCCGAGATCGCGCGCCGCTCGTGCCAGCGCGGCGGCAAGCTGACCGGCCAGCTGCTGGCGTTCGCGCGCAACCAGAGCCTGGACCTGCGCGAGATCGACCTGCAGGCGCTGTTCGACGGCGTGCGCGAGCTGGTCGCGACCTCGCTCGGCTCCTCGATCCGGCTCGGCTTCGAAGTGGCGCTTGAGTGTCCGGGCGCGCTGGCCGACGCCAACCAGATGGAGATGGCGCTGCTGAACCTGGCCATCAACGCGCGCGACGCGATGCCCGACGGCGGCCGGATCGACTTCAGCGCCGCGCCGGCCACGCCGCCGGCCGGCTTCCTGCCGGACGGCGACTACGTGCGCATCGCGGTGGCCGACAGCGGCGCCGGCATGGCGCCGGACATCCTGGCCAAGGTGTTCGAGCCATTCTTCACCACCAAGGGCGTGGGCAAGGGCACCGGCCTGGGCCTGAGTCAGGTGTACGGCATGGCCCAGCAGTCCGGCGGCGGCGCGCGCATCCAGAGCGAGCCGGGGCAGGGCACGACGGTCGAGATCTGGCTGCGCGCCGCCGGCGCGAGCGGCGCCGCGCTGCCAGTTGCTGCGCCGGCGCGGGTGAGGGAGGCGACGCGTCCGGCGCGGATCCTGATCGTCGAGGACGACGACTTCGTGCGCGAGTCGATGGTGTCGTCGCTCGAAGCGCTCGGCCACCAGGTGACGCAGGCGGCCGACGGCGCCGCCGGGCTGCGCGCGCTGGAAGCGGCGGCGCCCGAACTCCTGATCACCGACTACCTGATGCCGGGCATCACCGGCGCTGAACTGATGGAGCGGGCGCGCGCGCTGTACCCGCAGCTGCCGATGATCATTGCCACCGGCTACGCCGACATGAAGGCGATCGAGCAGGCGCTGGGCGACGGCCTGGTGCTGCGCAAACCGTTCCAGCTGGCCGAACTGGCGCTCAGCGTCGAACGCGCGCTGGCGAACCGGCGCGCGCCCGAAGACACGCTCCAGCCCGAGTCCGGGGCGCCGCTGGAGCGCCGCGCATGACGGCGCCTGACGATGGTTTCGACTATGAGGCTGCGCTGGCGGCCTGCGCGCGCGGTGAACGTCAGGCGTTGCGCCACCTGTACGATCGCGACAGCGCACGCCTGCTGGGCGTGGCGCTGCGCATCGTGCGCCAGCGCGGGCTGGCCGAAGACGTGCTGCACGACGCGTTCGTGAGCATCTGGACCCGCGCCACGACCTTCGACGCCACCCGCGGTTCGGCGCGCGGCTGGATGTACACCGTGGTGCGCCACGCGGCGCTGGACGCGGTGCGCGCCGGCGCGCGCGAGGTGGCGGCCGATGAAGGCACGCTGGAGGCGGCCGACGCATTCGGCCGCGAAGCCGGCGCCGACATGCTGGAGGCATTCGAACTGCGCCAGGACCTGGGCCGCCTGCACGAGTGCCTGACCCGGCTCGACACGGCCAAGCGCAACAGCATCCTGTACGCCTACGTCGACGGCTTTTCGCACAGCGAGATCGCCGAGCGTCTCAAGTCGCCGCTGGGCACCGTCAAGGCATGGATCAAACGCGGCCTGAGCGCGCTGCGGGAGTGCATGGTATGAGCGCCACCAGGAATCAAACCCCGCGCGATCCGTATGAGCTGGCCGGCGAATACGTGCTCGGCACACTGTCGCAGGAAGAGCGGCGCCAGGTCGACGCGGCGCTGCCGCACGACGCCACGCTGCGCGCTGCCGTCGGCGACTGGGAGCAGCGCCTGCTGCCGCTGAGCGCCATGGTCGATCCGGTGGCGCCGCCAACGGGCTTGTGGAGGCGCATCGAGCGCAGCCTGGGCGCCGCACCTGTATCTGGGCCTGCCGCGCGCGCGTCGTGGTGGGAGCGCCTGGGCCTGTGGCGTGGCCTGGCCGCCGGCGGGTTTGCCGCCGCCGCGATCATGGCGGCGGTGGTCGGCGTGCGCCTGCACGAGGTGGCGCAGCCGCACTTGATGGTGGTGCTGGCCGCGCCGCAGAACGCCACGCCGGGCTGGGTACTGGAGCTGGTCGACGACGACACGCTGCGCCTGAAGCAGCTGGTCACGGCCGAGGTGCCGGCGCAGCGCGCGCTGCAGCTGTGGACCAAGGCCGACGACTGGTCCGGACCGGTCTCGCTGGGCCTGGTGCGCCCGGGCGAAACGCTCGAGGTCAAGCTCGACCGCCTGCCGAAGGTGGTGCCGAACCAGCTGTTCGAGATCACGCTGGAGCCGGAACAGGGTTCGCCGATTGGACGGCCGACCGGGCCGATCTTGTATATCGGGCGGGCGGTGAAGGTGGGATGAGGTTAGCGTTAATTTCTTAGCCAGCCCAAAAACCGTCGTTGTTCCCATTGCTCGCAATGACTCCCCGCCTGCGCGGGGATGACGGTCTTCAGGTAGCGGGGAAAAGAGGAAGCTGACTTGTGCGCAGCTTAGTGCGCCTCAGCGCACCCAGCCTTAGCGCAACCAGATCGCAATATCACGCACCCCGGTCGCACCGCCGATCACCGAAGCCGCCGGCGTCGCCGCCCCATTCACAGGCGTCGCCGCGCCGGTCGTCAAATCCACCCGGTACAGCGAACTGGCCCCGCCGCCGGTCGAGCGCAGCGCCGCCAGTACCAGTCCGTTGGCGCCGCCGCCGATATCCATCCCGCCATCGCCCGCGAACGTCATGCCGAGCGGGCCGACGTTGCTCAGGGTGCCGTCGTTCGGCGGATTCTGCAGCGCCAGCACGCCGCCGGCGCTGTCGATGTCGAACAGCTGGGTCGCCGTCGCGCCCGGGACGCTGTTGGTGTAGGCCGCGGCGCTGACCACGGCCGGCGCCGCGGCGCGGTTGATGTTGCCGTCGGTGGTGGTAGCGCCGGTGTCGACGTTGATGCGCAGGCTCTGGCCGGTGTTGCCGATCACGCGCAGGCGGTCGGCCACCGGATTGAAGTCGACCGCGAACGCGGTGCCCTGCAGGCCGCCGTACGGCGCCGTGGCGTCGGTGGCGTCGGCCGCCAGCGTGGCCCTGACCGTGGCCGCGCCGGTGGCCGGGTCGATCGTCACCAGGCGTGCGCCCGAAGTCAGGCCCCACAGCACGCCGTCCTTCGGCCGCACGTCGATGCCGACCAGGCCTTCGTCGCCGTTCAGGCCGGTGACCGGGCGCTCGCTGTCGATCGTGTTCGGCGTCGCCACCTTGAAGCCGAGCAGGCGGTTGGCGTCGCTCAGCGCCAGCACCGTGGCGCTTTGCGCGCGCAGGGCCAGGCCGCGGATCTCTTCGTTCACGCCGAGCGCGCCGACCAGGGTGGCGGCGCTGGTGCTGCCGGTCGCGCCCAGGTTCACGCTGTACAGGTTGCGCGCGCCGCCGACGGTGGCGGTCAGATAGCCGACGTTGGTGCGGGCGTCGATGTCGAAGCCGTTGGCGCTGCCGGCCGGCACGCCCAATGCGACCGGGCTGGCCAGGGTGCCGTTGTTGGGCGGGTTCTGCACGTACAGCGTGCCGCTGGCGCCGTCGATGCCGTACAGGGTGGTGGCATTGGTGCCGGCGAATGAATTGGTGTACGCCGACGCCGTGATCGCGGTGTTGGCCGCGCCGCCGTTGATGTTGCCGTCGGTAGTGGTGGCGCCGCTGTCGACATTGATGCGCAGGCTCTGGCCGGTATTGCTGACGATGCGCAGGCGGTCGGCGACCGGGTTGAAGTCGACGCCGAACGCGGTGCCATTCAGGCCGGCATACGGCGCACTGGTGTCGGTGGTGTCGGCGCTCAGGGTGCTTTTCAGCGTGGCGGCGCCGGTGGCGGTGTCGATCGTGTACAGGCGCCCGCCCGAGCCGACCGCGTACAGCTTGCCGTCAGCCGGACGCATGTCGATGCCGAGCAGGCTGTCGCCGCCCTGCAGGCCCGCGATCGCCACGTTGGTGCGGATCGTGGCCGGGGTGTCGCGGTTGAACGACATCAGCCGGTTGCTGGCGGTGAGGACGAACACGTCGCCGGCCGCCATCGCCGCTGGGTTGACTGGCGACGGCGTGCCGGCCTGGTCGTCGTTGCTGCTGCTGCTGCTGCTGCTGCCGCAGGCGCTCAGGGCGAGGGCGATCGATGAAACGAGGACGAGCTTGGCGAATTGCGGTTGGTGCATGGTGGTCTCCTGTCGCAGGTGGTGAAACGGTTGGTGAACGTGTTCCGGGCGCATGGCTGCCAATAGCGGCTGCCATGCTTTCACCTGTACTACGCACCGGATGCGCGATTGGATGCACCTTTCGCAAATTTTATTTTTAGCCTAGTCAGCTGGCCGATCAGTGCACAGGATATGTCCTGTCGTACGAACCGGAAGAGCGCTGAAAACGGTTCATGTCAGAGCGGCACGAACTGCAAAACGGTCTCTTAAGCGAGATTTGTGACAGTCGGAGCGGTTCATCAATACTACAATGCCCGGCTGTCGCATCTGCCAGATGCTGACGTTGTGTCGTGCTGAAAAAGGAATGGAATGCACGTTGTTCTTGTTGTCGAGCCAGAAGTTGCCGATGCCGGTCAGGTGCTGCAGCGCCTGGGCCGCGATTGCATCGCCATCCGTGTGGCCAGCCCCTTGCGGGCCGTCTACGCATTACACGCGGTGCAATTTACCAGCGTGATCGTTGCGGTCGACCGGGTCGATGCACATGAATATGCGTCGCTGTTCGCCACCTTGCGCACGGGCGCCCCGGGTACGGTCCTCATCTGCGTGCCGCCTTTGCGCGCAAAGCGCGTTCCACCGCAAGAGCCTGCAGTCGACATCTGGCAACGCAGATACGTCGCGCTCGTATCCTGAGCCGCGCCCTGGAATCCCCATAAAACAAAGGCGCTGTCATCGTTAGCTGTGGATGAGCATTGAACTGCCGAGCTGCCTTGCTGTCCAATCCGTATCGGCATCGAGACGGAGCCATCATGAAAGGCCCAGGTTTCAAGAAGTGGTTTGCGCGCGTGCCCGCGCTCAACCAGCCGCAGCGCCTGCAGGTGCTGCATGCCCTGCGGCCGGCCGCCGGCCTGGCACACATCATCGCGCTCATCGAGCAAGCGCGATCAAGCGAGCGCCGCTGTCCGCGCTGCAATAATCCGCACTGGCAGCGCCACGGGCACGCCAACAACCTGCAGCGCTATCGCTGCCGCGAGTGCGGCCGCACTTTCAACGATCTGAGCGGCACTCCACTGGCGCGCCTGCGCCTGCGCGAAAAATG